>Ga0210395_10000042_pt1 | contig 139705 bp, 125 predicted proteins | sample IncBWH4OmetaG_FD_150861 | JGI IMG/M metagenome (GOLD analysis project Ga0210395, IMG submission 150861) | Forest soil microbial communities from Barre Woods Harvard Forest LTER site, Petersham, Massachusetts, United States - Inc-BW-H-4-O ... | reverse complement strand
TGCAGCGATTGGAGGAAGCGCGAGCACAAGCGGCCAAACTTTCCTCCCCCCCCACAAGCCCAATCGGCGAACGCCGGCCTATCTGGCGGGCTTTTCAATTTTCCGCGGTGGTTTCTCGAAGCGCAGCGCAGAGCCTTTGACGTACTCTTCGTTGATTTCTATTCCTATCCACCTCCGACCGAGCCGCTCTGCGGCCTCCCCGGCGACGTTTGACCCCGCGAACGGGTCGAGAATTAATTCGCCGGTTTTGGTGAGGAAGCGGATAAAGAAATCCGGCAAAGCGATCGGAAAACGGGCCGGATGTGGTTTCATCCCTCGACGACGGGATTCGGTTAGGTAGAAGCTGTTGCTCTCGGTGTTGGAGAACTGTAGGACGTTCGGCGGGATGGACCCGCCCCGGTCTCTCTGGAATTTGGTACTGATGGCATGCCCGGACGGCCGAAGTCGTGGCTTGTACCCATTCTTCAGTAGCGTCTTCATGCTGTCGCTGTACTCGCGCAGAACTCTTCGGTTATCTGCCTCGGCGAACGGGTCCTGAACGAGCCACCACACGTTGTTCACGGCGTCCTTAACTCGAAGCCTGCGAACTGTGACCCATTCGGCAGGAGTGGGGAGTCTTGCGGGATTGTAGTGATAGAACTCTTGTGCCAAATAGAATCCACTCTCGCAGATCTTCAGAAGAAGTTTTAAATGATAGACCGACTTGGCAGGTATCCCCGGAATCCAGGAACCGCCAATGTCTATGATCAGGCTGCCTTCCGGCTGAAGGACTCGGCGGAAAAGGGGGATGAAGCGCATGAACCATTCAACATATTTGTCGGCGTCTTGGTTGCCGTACTCTTTCTTCCGCACAAGCGCAAAGGGCGGCGACGTGATAATCAACTTGACGCGGATTCCCTCGCGAACGAGATACCGTAGTACATCGTAGGCATCGCCAAAAAACATGTCGCCCATCGGGGTTGAGTAAGCGGGTTTCGTAAATGGGAAGGGTTCATCATCGGCGGGAGCGGGTGCCGCCACTTCAGTCGCCTTGAGGGGAGTGCCCTTATCTCCTCCGCCTCCCCCATGGAAGAGCGCCTTGGGGCTCGGCTTGATTTGCATTGCCTCTTCCGCTTGTGCTTTCAAAACGTGGCCGATGACGGCCGGATTCTTCGCAATTTGTTCCAGCGACTCACCATCTATGACCGCGATGTTTAGTCGAGTCTTGCCGATGATTCTCTTCCGATATGTGTCGGCTCCATCGGTCATCTTCCCTGTGCTTACCAGGAGGATGACAGTTGCAAGACTGATTTCGGCCATGCCGACTTCCTTCGCGATCGCCTCGTAGGTGATTCGGTTCGATGCCTTGCACTGGATTTGCCAACGAGAATACACAAGACGAGCCGAGTGCATGAAAGCATCCACTTCGCCGCCCGCAACCACGTTTTCGTCCGTTTCTCGTCGTCCGATAAAGTCAAGGTCGAGAAGCTGGCAAATTTTGACGGCGAGGATTTCCAGTCCCTTTGCTTGAGCCTTCAAGTCGCCTTTCTGCTGAACTTGGTTGATAACGTCGGCGAGAGGTGTACTCGCAATCTCTCGTACCTTGCTGAAACCCGCGGCCTTGTACATTGGTTCGAGAATAGGTTCAGCCACTTCCTTTTCAAACTTCTCGGTCGGTTTAATCTCGACAGCTTTACCGCCAGGAGCACCGTTAGTGCTGTTGGGCTTGATCTGAACGTCGACGAATCCAGCTTTGACCAGAGGTTCGAGAATCATCCGGTCCATGTCTTTCGAGTTGTAGAAGGCTTGCCCGGCGTAGAGCGTCCCGGCGTGTTCGACGACTTGATTGTGAGGGGTCCAGTCTTTTATCCCCAGGGCGACCATCGATCGCAAAAAGGAAATTTGGGGAATGTTCATCCCTTTTAGCGCCTCGATGGTTTTCGTAGAAGCCCCCGATAATTCGGCATACTTCTCTTCGTCAACGTTGTAGTCTTTGGGCACTCCCGCCGCTCGAAGCCGACTGAGTACGCCGGAAAAGTCGCTGGAACTGTCGCTGACTCTGAAGCCACGTTTGCTCAGCTCGTCGGTCACATCCACGAGTCTGAATTGCGAGCCCGCGCTTTACATTTCACGGAGAGGCTCTACCGGGAGGATGCCGTCCAAATCGAACAACATGCGCTTGGCGAGCAGCTCATGTGCCGCCTTCTCGCTCTCGGTGTCCAGGAGTCGCTTGCCGAAGTCAGTCGGTTCGCATCCTGTGGCGATCACGCCGTCCACCTTGAGCGAAATCAAGGCGTTTCCCGCCGTCTTTTCAGGACTCCTCTTGCTTTTGTGAAATGTGCTGGCAAAGGCTTTCTTCAAAGCTGAAGAATCGCCCTCATTTTGGTGAATTATCAGGAGTAGTTTACGAAGCGGGGCAAATTGTCGAGTGTAAGGGACTCGGAGATTGCCCAAAATGAGCCTCGCCAGCTGAAAGTCCTCACAACCATATCACGAACGATTGTGGAGTCAATGAAAGTACCCCTCCTGTGGATCATCCCCGCTTCTCATCGAAATGCCCCGAAGCCGGGGGCCCTATTTCCACGGGAATCACGGTGCGATCTAAGACATCGTTCTGGGAGGACGTACCAAAACTCTTGAGCGAGGAGCGGGGCTATCGAAAAGTGGTCGGAATAGCGAGCACTCGAAACATCGCCCATCGAAGATTCTTGTCCGTCTTGTCTACGCGATAGAGACGTGTTTTGTACCAGCACGGTTCAGACGCGCGGGCTACGGCTCGATCAAAACACCGGCAACCCTGTGTATTAGTTCAAGTTGTTGAGGAGTGCATCGATCCAAGAGAGTCTCAAGCCGTTTCCGGAGATCCCGTTCGTCATCTTCTCGATCGAGAGACAAGAGGATTCGCGGTGAAAGGCTTAGTCCTTTAGCCATCGCAACAATCGTGTCGAGACTCGGCACTTTCTTGCCGCGTTCGACGTCGCCCCAAAAATTGGCAGTTATGTCTCCGCGTTCAGCAGCTTTCTCGAGACTGAGTTTGGCATTCCTTCTAAGTTTGCGAACGCGTTTGGCGAATTGGGAGCGATGCTTCAAGGCGCTGTCTTCTCACACGATAACGAGCATGGGAGTGTCGTTACACAATCAATAGAGTTGTGTTTATCGCCAAAGAACCATCTATAGAGTTCTAAGAGCCTGTTTTGTCAGAAGAATTGGTTGTTGCGGTTCCTTGCTCGTAAATCGCTTTGAGGATTCGGAGGCTAAGGTCCAACTGTTCCGGACGGCACAGGTCCAAAACGTCATCTATCCGGCTCCTCACGCTGTTTCCCGAGGGCCGCTCTTCGAGGGTCATGAGCACATCGGCGGAGATTCCCAGCCCTTGGGCCAGTCCGCAGATCAGGAGTAGGCAAGGTTCCTGTTCGCCGCGTTCGACCTTGCCCCAGGAGTTGGCTGAGAGTCCGCCCCGATCAGAAGCGTCTTGGATACTCAAGCCCGCGGTTTCCCGCATCCGGCGGACCTTAGTTGCAAACGTCGTGAGATAGTCCACGCCCGATCACCAAAGCAAACGATAGAGGTGAATCGAGGGATAAACCACCTCCGATAGGGCGTATTTTTCTTGAATAATATACTCTATCGAGTTATATATTGACCAGTTGTGACTTCTAAAGCGTTGGAGAACGAAAGATCACTGTCTCAACAACCAGCGGTACCGGGAAGGGCCTTAACCACATGAACTCTCTCGCCGCCGGGCGTTTCCGAACGTTTCTAGTCGGTGAAGACCGAGTGGTAGCCGATGTCGCTTCGAAAGGGAAGGTTGCGCCGAACGAAATGCTCTCTGATGAATCCCTACTCAGTCAGATTTGCATCGGAAACGGGGAAGCCCTGGCTGTTCTGTTTAGGCGTTACGCGCAGATCACCCGCAGCGTGGCCCTTCGCATTTTGCGTGACACTGCCGAGGCGGAGGATCTTGTCCAAGACCTCTTCATATTCATCCAGCGAAAGTGCGTCATTTTCGATAGTTCGAAAAGTTCAGCGAGGTCCTGGATCGTGCAAATGACCTACCACCGAGCGATCGAGCGTCGCCGGTATTTGACCACACGGCAATTCTATTCCCGTGGTGATGCCGAGGGGATGCGAGACAAACTGGTCGGAATACCGACCGATGAAAGCGATTATTCCGCCGAGGCCGTGTTCGGGCGTAATGGTTTCAGCGCGATTTACGACAAGAGCTTCTCGGAAATTGCCTCCTATTTTGGACTACGGATCGCTGACCTGCGCCGAGACCGCGCTTCGATTGGAGTTCCCAGAACCCACCTTGTGGACAGGGAAGGAGACGCGGAAAGCCAGAGCGTGTCGCTTCCGGTTGAATTCAAACCCGAGTTCCGTTTCGAGAAAACGAACCTCTTATCGAGAGTCGTAGAAAAGTGGGACGAAGTGCCCATCGGCCTGCTTCAGCACCTCGACTTGCGCAAATCAATGTACGGCTATATAGGCCTTGAGGACAACACGCTGTATCCCCTCATCCGCCCTGGCTCCTTGGTTCAGATCGATCCGGGTCAGCGAAAGATCAGTTCAGCGCAATGGAGAACGGAATTCGAGCGGCCGATCTATTTCATCGAGTTGCGAGATGGATATCTCTGCAGCTGGTGCCAGCTCGAAAAAGGGCAGCTCATGGTGATTCCACATCCGCAGTCTCGCCAAGCCATCAGGCACTTCGATCACCCCGCCCAGGCGGAAGTCGTTGGCCGTGTGACCGGTGTGGCGATGCGGATTGTCGAAGAAGCGGACATGGAAGGTGGACCGACCCCGCTGTAGAGCGTTCTGACATTAAAAGTATACCAGCCCGAAACATCGCTTGTCCCAGGTCGAAAGTATAATTGCGCGGTCATTTCTGTCCCTTTTCCGTGTGGTATAGATGACGCAGCCTTCCTCGAGGGGGAATCGGCGTTCGGGATCGCCTCAGGGGCCGTGTGGGGAGTTCGATGGTTGCCGAAAGCCTTTCACTCAGGTAAGCAGTTCGACGCGTCCCGCAAATTGTAGCAGTTCCTTCTCTCGCTCCTCGATCGAAATCCACTCTCCAAGTGTCCGGCCGCATTTCGAGCAAACCAGCATATACACCAGTTGCTCTTTGTTGGGTGCTCCATACGCATGGTCCGGATAGGTCCGGCACTTGAAGCACACAAAAACGATTGTCCCCGCGCTGTTCCTAACTCCGGCCAATCCATCGATCATCGCGAGGACCTCGAAGCGGCCACAGTGGCTCACCGCACTTGCTCCCGTTCGCAATTAAACGAAATCCATCTTAGCAGAATCCCTCGAGGAGCGAAGCGGCAGCAAGACTGCGTGGATGAGTCGTGTGTTCTGCTTTTTCGTCGGCATCACGCCAAGCGGTGCCGTTGAAACGAATACGCTTCCTGGGAGGCCGGCGGCGCGTGGCCGCTCGCGGGCGTTTTTTCTTTTCGGTCGTTCGCCGGTGCGACTTAGTGCCGTTCTTGTTCCGGCGCAGGAGTTTCGTCAGGCACAAGAAACCAGTCCACGTGGGCGTTCTGGAATGCAAAGGCATAACTGTGCCAAGGAGAGGAAGACCGTTTGACTCGCACGACTTGGGCAGGACCAATCAGGCGCTCCTGGTTTCCCATGGCGAGAAGGAACACGTCGACCGGCGTCCCGTTCGGAAAGTCAGCTACGCAGCGGCAGGCGAATCCACCCGCGCTGACAACCTCTGTGGATGTCGTCTCATGGAAGGTTGTTCCGTCGCTCTTGGCCCCTCGCAACCGCAATGGAATGCACATCGCGAAGCGTGAATGTTTTCGGCGCTCTCCTGAAGTGGGCGGTACCGCCGGCTCAAGTTGTTCGCGGCGTTCCGACGGGATGGGGGAAGTACCTAACCGATCGTCGTTCCCTTCGAAGGTCATCTCGCGGTCCCGCGCGCCATCGTCGCCTCGTCCCGGAGAAGATCTTCGTTGGTTACGGATCTTCGTAGGTAACTAGCAAGTAAAACCCTTTCATGCTAGCGAATTTTGCTCGAGCCGTAGGCAGTAAACCATTCTTGCTCGGTACTATTAGCGAACGGCCAAGAGATCAAAATCCAGCTTGGGATTCCACCGTCGGGATCAACCCGGAAACGAGCACCTCCCCGTACCGTGGAAAATCGCCACAAAGAACAGCGAGAGCTGGGCATCGGGCGCGAACTGGGCGTTCATTCGACTGCGGGTCCGGGCGGACCATAAACCGTTCGTAACCCGGCGTTTGGGGCGCTCGAGGGCAATCCTTTCCGGTGTTGGATGGACCTAGGCTCAAGCGAAGACGTGTTGCACGGCTTACTTTTTGAGGCGGATGCCCGGCTCAACCCCATCCGGACTTTCGAAGCGATAACCCACCCAGGGGTCCGTCAAGATATAGCGAGGTCTCCGCGGATCGGGCTCGATTTTCTTGCGTAGCTGGTTGACGAGAACGCGCAGGGACTCCATTTCATCTCCGTAGTCCGGTCCCCAAACAGTTTGGAGCAACCAACGATGTGTCAGGGTTTTTCCCTTGTTTGTAATGAGATGACGAAGCAGCACAAATTCCTTCGGAGTCAAATGAACCTTGCGCCCCTTCGCGGCAACCGCCCTCCTCTCAAAATCAACCTGCAAGTTGGGCGACACAAAAACAGGGGGGGCCTCCGATCCGGCGCGGCGCAAATTCGCGCGGACGCGAGCGGTGAGTTCCTCCGCTCCGAAGGGTTTGACGACGTAATCGTCCGCGCCGGCATCAAACGCTTGAATCTTGTCGCGTTCGCTACTCCGAACGGTCAGCATGATGACTGGGATATCAGTCGTGCGACGAATCTCGGCACAGGTCTCGAATCCCGACATGCCGGGCAGGTTCACGTCCAGCAGGATTAGCTCCACATGCTCCTTGCGGATCAAGTCAAGGGCTTCCTCACCCGTGCGCACGTCGATGACTACAAAGCCTTGTGGGATCAGGATTACGCGCAAGGCGCGGCGGATCTGGGGACTGTCATCGACGATGAGCACGATTTCGGCATTCATGAACGCACCGGGTAGCCGCAGGGTCGTCGCAGGCTGAAAAAGTTTGGCAAGCCGCGCTGGTTTTCAATCTTCATCGCGAATTCATGGCCGCACCGCACCGACAGAAGCAGCGATTCACGCCTTCACATTTCGCTTCGCCGGCTTTTTCTGTACGGGCTCGAACCGATAGCCGAACTGATGTTCGGTGTGAATGTAACGAGTGCGATCCGGATCAGTCTCAATCTTTCGACGCAACTGATTGATCGTGACCCTGAGGCGCTGGATTTCGCCCGCACATTTTGGTCCCCACAAAGACTGTAGCAATGTCTGGTGCGAAACCGGCTTTCCCTCATGCAGCATGAGATAACGCAGAAGCTCGAATTCACTTGGCGTCAGATGCACCTGATCGGAATCTACGATCACCCGGCGGCGCTCGAAATCAACCTTGAGGCCAGCAGATTCAAACGGCGGGACCGATTCGGAACCGGAAGATCTCCGTCGCAGAGCGTGAATGCGCGACAGAAGTTCCTGGATTCCGAAAGGCTTCACAAGATAGTCGTCCGCGCCTGCGTCGAATGCCTGCACTTTTTCTTCTTGAGTTCGGAGGACGCTGATGACCAGAATCGGGACGTCGAAGATTGCGCGAATTCTCCGGCATGCCTCCAGCCCGCCGATGCCCGGCATCTTTAGATCCAGCAAAACGATGTCTACAGCGCCGCCCGCTTGAACTTCCTCCAGCGCCTCCTCACCTGTCCGTGCTTCTACGACAACGTATCCGGCGCTTGTAAGGGTCGTGCGCAATGCACGGCGAACCTGTGCGTCATCATCTACCAGGAGGACCTTCGTAGGAGTCGTTGGAGAGCTTCTGGCTGGCGGTTGTAAGTGCGATGTCTCGATCAAGTGTGACATCTCCTTCGACCGATCCCTGATGCGCTTGAAGCGCCGATGAAAGTCTCACACGAACGGGATAAGAATTCCGTTAACCATTCCTAAGGATTACGTAAGCCACGGCGCATTCGGAAGTCATTCGTTTTGCGTAAGCGAATCAAGGCCGCCCATCAATTCACCCGATCCGTTCATTGAGTTTGACCGGAAGGGCCGCTGACCTTACCTTGTGCCTCACTGTGTTTAACAAATGGTGAAATTTATGAAGGCGAGGCCTTCGAGCGCCGAGAGCCGGGGCTGCGAAGCGATCCGAGGAGAAACAAAGGCGCAGAACACCGCTCGCGGGCAGCTGTTGCGCCCCCGCGTAGAAGGGCGCCGGCGACCATTTCGCCAAAGAAGCGGCGTGCGCCCTTTTTTACGAAAACCTTATCGCGAGCTTATGCATTCCATAGGTACGAAGAGGTGTAATGGCTGCGATCAAGCGGGGTCAGCAAGAGTGGAAGCGAGTGGAGACAGATCTGCGAGTTTGCAGGCGACCGCAAGCGCATTTGTTGCGCAACGGAGTCTTCGCTGGGACCTGACTCCAGCGGGCGGCCCTCCAGTGCCGCCCGCGGTGTCAGGTGCTTCGTGGACGCAGGCGCCGTCTCGGCCACGGCGCCTGCACAAAATTCTTCGCGGCGGTTTTCTTGCTGTGTTGCCAAAGCGTGCAGAGAAGAAACGGGACGTGAACGACATTTCAGGGAGGACATCTTGAACAGAACAAGCTGGAACCTTCAACCAGAAAGGGAACGAGGCGCGAAAATTAGGGAAACTCCGTTGCGCGGGGCGGCGGAGTTCGTAGTTGTTTCTTGTGCGCTCGTTTTAGGACTCGCATTTAGTCAGGCCCCACTTTGTTACGCGCAGGCTCAGACCCAAGTTTCCCCTCAGAAGGAACTGGCAAGTTTGAACGACGCAGCCCAGCCATCGCCAGCCGGCGCCACTAATGCCACGACTACCACGGCCGCCACAACTACTCCGGCTGTGACGACGGCCTCTAGTGCCGCCGCGACCAGCAGCGCATCGTCCGATCAACCGGCGAGCGCCTCGGAGTCCGAGGTCTCGGCCGCGATCTTGAGAGAGCTTGCGGCTATGGAAAAGCGCATCGAGGAGCTCGAAGCGGCCCTTAAAGCCAAGGACGCAGGCGCACAGCCGGGCACGCCCGATGCCTCCGCCGCCGCGCCGACAACAACCGTTCTGACGGCACAAACGCCCGTGGCCACCGCAGCGGCGCCCGCGACACCTCCAGCGAAGACTTTCGATCCGCAAAGACAAACAAAAGCGGATCCGTTTTCGTTCGCAGACTGGACCTGGCTCAACGGCACTTCTCGCAACGAGGATACGCCGCTGGCAACGAAATACTTTACGCCGGAGGTCCGGTTCGACACGAACTACATGGAAAGTTACAACCAGCCGAGGGACCATACCATGGGCGGGTCCACCGAAAGTTTTCGAAACGGCGAAGTTCAGCTCGAGCAAATGAGCTTCGGCGGCGACATACATGTGGACAACGTTCGTGGCCGCGTCCTGACGATGTTTGGACTGTTCTCCACCACGACGCCGCGCAATGACGGCAGCGCAGGGGTCGGCCAATGGAACCTTAACGATGCCTATAAATACTTCTCGGAAGCGTGGGGCGGATATCACTTCAACGTCAATCACGGGTTGAACGTCGATGCGGGAATCTTCGTGTCGTACATTGGCCTGTTCAGCTACTACAACTTCGACAACTGGACCTACCAACCTTCTTTCGTTTCTTCGAATACGCCGTGGTTTTTCAACGGCGTACGCATTCAGTGGTTCCCGACCGAGAAACTGAAGATTGAACCCTGGTTCATTAACGGATGGCAATCGTACGCCAAATTCAACGGCCACCCGGGCTTGGGAGGCCAAATTTTGTGGCGGCCGACGCCGAAACTTTCGTTTGTATTCAACAACTACGGCATGGGCACCGACACGTTGGGCGTTCCGGGACGCTCCCGTATCCACACCGATGACAGCATGGAGATGAAGTATTTCGATCGCCCGGACGGCGTGGGCGCGTTGGGTTTGGACAAGATGGCATTTTCGGTCACCGGTGATCTGGGATGCGAATACGGCGGTTCCGGGCCGGGCACGATCGTGAGTTGCCACAACAACAGCAACGGTCACCCCAAGCAGTCTTTCGCCGGGTGGATGCTCTACGATCGCATGTGGTTCCACCATGATCTGTTCGGAGTGACCCTCGGCGGCGGTGTGCTCGATAACCCAGGCCGATACCTCACGTTGCTGCAGCCGATCAATGGGGCAAGTGCCGTCTCTGGATCGCCGTACCAACCGGCGTATCCCGGGAGCGTATTCAAGGGTTGGGATTCCACGGTAACCGCCGATTGGATGCCCAGCCAGTTCGTAACCTTCCGCTTTGAGACAGGTTATCGCTACTCAACAACGCCGTACTGGTCAGGCCGGCAGGGGATCACTCCTCCCGGTGGCAATGTCGGGCCGGTCGCTTACAACGGAAGCGTGGGGACCGGCGCGAGTTACATCTGCACGAATGGAGTGACCTCCACGGTGTCCCCTCTTCCCCTCTCGGGATATTCGGGAATGGGTCTGAAGGTTGACAACGCCGCAGGAGCCGTCACCAACTCCTGCACGAGCCTCGACGAGAGCCCCACCCTTGGCGGTCCCGGGGTCTCTTGGACACTCTGGCAACCGGACCTCCGCAAGAGCCAGTGGGTCAGCACCATCGCGGTAATGGTGAAATGGTGAAATTCCAGTTCACCGAGCGATCAGCAAAGCTGAGAGCGGCACCGGAGTACAACTCCGGTGCCGCTCTCTCGATTCCAGGCGTGCCGCACGGGCCGGCGTCTCTCAGAGTCACTCATTTCAAGCGCTGTCGCTTTACGAATCCCTGAGGCCTTGCTTATCACTTTCGTAGACGCGTGGGTGTTCAATGGTTTTGCTCGAGAATGAAAAAGCAGAACCAGTTCAGGTAACGCCCGAATGAAAAGTGCATTGCGGCAAACGATCATTCTCCTTATCTCGACTATGGGCTTGACCCTTGCTTGCGCGAATAGCGCGCGTGGCTGGGCGGCGTCCCGCGAGCGTGAGGCGGCACCTGCGATCGCAGCGGACGCTTTACCAAGCGTTCTGTCCGTGCCCGAGAGTGGCCTTCGCTTGGGATTTACGATGGCGGACTTTACGGGCGATACTCACCCTGATCTCGCAACTGTTGAGTTAAAAGGGTTCGATTCAGTAAGAGCGCAGTACGTGATTGACGTTCAGTTTTCAGAAGGCGGACGCCAGTTCTTGCAAATGAAAGCTCCCTTCGGCGGCCTTCTGATAGCTGCGAAGGATGTAACCGGTGACGGAAGTCTGGACTTGGTAATCCGCGCCGCCCGGTCCGGTATTCCCGTAACCGTTTTTCTCAACGACGGGCACGGTCACTTCACCGCAGCGGAGCCGAGCGCCTTCTCAAACATCCTTCCGGACACTGTACCCGGACAGAAATTCGCAACCGAACGATTCGACTTCAGCGCGACGCTGGTCTCTCCAAGGTCCGATACGATTCGCTGCCAAAGCACAGCCACGCGCAACTCCGAAGCACCGACGGTCTTGCTTGTCTCAACAAACTACCACGTTCCGCTACATCCATTTCTGCGCTTCGGTGTGGACCGAGCCCCGCCCACGACCGCCTAGGAATTCGTTCGGACAGTTGCGAGAAGTCTCGGGACGACGTAGTCGGTCTGAACGCTACGCGTGTATCCGATTAGGGTCAGAACGAAGTTCAGTCTTGTTCGGGAGGTAAAGATGCGCAGCAACCATCGGGACAAGTTTTTGCCTTCATCCATCGTGGTGGTCATGGTCGCCTGCTTGTTGGCCGGCTGTGGCAGAAAGGACAACGCCGCGGCGGAAGCGCCGCCTTCTGCAACGGTGGTCCCAGGGCTGGATGTAACGCATTTCTCCGTAGACCACCCGGAGCGATATCCGGTGGCCACGGCGGCACAGTACGAGGCCCCGTCGAAACTGGTGGTGACCGGGTCGGTGTATCCCGATGTCTCTCGCACGGTTCCGGTGGTCACGTTGGCCTCCGGTCGCGTCGTCGATATTCGAGCGCGTCTAGGCGATACGGTTAAGAAAGGACAGCTCCTGCTGCGCATTCGAAGCGACGACGTGTCGGGCGGTTACGACGGCTATCGTAAAGCGATCGCCGATGAGCTTCTCGCGCGAAAGCAGTTGGATCGAGCGAAACTACTCTACGAACACGGCGCCATCGCTACGCAAGATTTGGAAGTGGCTCAGGATACCGAAGACGACGCGAAGACGACCCTGGACACCGCGACCGAACATTTGAAGTTGCTCGGGAACGATCCCGAACATCCGAATGGATTTGTCGACATCACCTCTCCGATCTCTGGGGAGATCACCGACCAGGAAGTGGTGAACGGCAGCACGATTCAGAGTTACTCGGCCAATCCATTTACGATTTCCGATTTGTCCTCTGTCTGGATCGTCTGTGACGTGTATGAAAGCGACATAACAACCCTTGGAGTCGGCGAGCCGGCCGACGTTCGCCTCAATGCGTTTCCGGATAAGGTTCTGAAGGGCCGAGTCAGCAATATCGGAGCGCTTCTCGATCCTACCATTCGAACCGCGAAGGTCCGCATTGAGGTTCCGAATCCCGGAATGATGATGCGCATAGGAATGTTCGCGACGGCGACATTTTACGGACTGAAAAAGCAAACGTATACGTCGGTGCCAGCCACGGCAATCATTCACCTGCACGATCGCGATTGGGTCTACATGCCCGCGCCCAACAACATGTTCCAACGCGTGGAAGTGAAGAGCGGAGATCAACTACCGAACCAGATGGCGCAGGTTCTGTCCGGACTGCAGTCGGGACAAAAAGTCGTGAGCAACGCGTTGGCGCTACAAACTGCGATCGACAATGAGTAACGACCGGCTCGAGGTGCAAAGGACAGGGACTGAAAGATGATTCGCGCCCTCGTAGATTTTGCTCTCAACAACAGATTTATTGTGCTGTCGCTGGCGACACTCCTGACCCTGTGGGGCGCGGTCTCGTTCCACAATCTCCCCGTGGAGGCTTATCCCGACATCGCGGATCCTTACGTGACCGTCATCAGCCAGTGGCCCGGCAGATCCGCCGAAGAAGTCGAACAACTGGTCACAATCCCGATCGAGACTCAAATGGGTGGTATCGCTCACCTTTCAATTATGCGGTCCGAATCGATCTTCGGGCTTTCGCTGATTACCCTGATCTTCGACGATCAATCGGTGAACGATTGGAACCGGCAAAAAGTCCTTGAACGACTCACTCTCGTCACCGTGCCGCAAGGCGTGCAGCCGCAGATTGGCACCGATTGGAGCCTAACCGGCCAGATCTATTGGTACACCATCCGCAGCACGAATCCGCAGTACGACCTCATGGACATGCGGAGTATTGAAGACTGGGTCCTGCTGAAGGAATTCAAGTCCGTGCCCAACGTGGTGGACGTGAGCGATTTCGGCGGCACGGCGCGCGAGTATCAGGTCCGCGTGGACCCCAACAAACTCATCTCCTACGGATTGAGTATCGGTCAGGTTGAGCAGCAATTGGCGAACAACAACAACAACGCGGGCGGCAGCTTCGTCGAAAGCGGGATGCAACAGGTAAACGTGCGAGCTCTGGGCCTCGTCCGCAATTCGCAGGACATCGAGCAGACCGTCTTGACGAATAAGGCTGGGACGCCCATTCGCATAAAAGATATCGCCGAGGTCGGCTGGGGCCCACGTATTCGCCTGGGACACATGGCCCGGGCCACGCACCGTCCGGACGGCGTCATCGTCGATGAGTCCGATGTGGTTCAAGGCGTGGCGCTCATGCTCAAGGGCTCGGAGGAGCAGCCGACTCTTGACGCAATCCACAGGAAAGTGGACGAGCTGAATACTAGGATTTTGCCCGAAGGCGTAAAGGTCGTTCCGATGCTCGATCGTAGCGATTTACTGCATTACACGCTACATACCGTGCTGCACAACCTGACGGAAGGAATGATCCTGGTCACAGTCATTCTGCTTCTGTTTCTTCTGAATGTGCGGTCCGCTCTCATCGTCGCACTGACGATACCGTTCGCGCTGCTGTTCGCGTCCATCTGTCTGGACTTGAATCACATTCCAGCCAACTTGCTTTCGTTGGGCGCGCTCGACTTCGGAATGGTTGTGGACGGCGCGGTTGTCATGGTTGAGAACATCGTTCGGCACTTGGGTCACGGCCAGAACGGCGCGGCTCCGAAGAGCCCGCTCGTGGCAATTCGCGAGGCCTGCCACGAGGTCCAACGGCCCGTTTTCTACGCCATTGCCATCATCATCACCGCGTATATGCCCATCTTCACTCTGCAGCGTGTGGAGGGTCGGCTCTTCAAGCCCATGGCTTGGACGGTCGCATTCGCGCTATTGGGTGCGATGACGTTCTCCATTTTGATTGCTCCCGTCTTGTGCGCCACGCTGTTTCGCAAAGGCGTTCGCGAAAGGCGAAATCCGGTTTTGGCTTATCTGATCGATGTGTACCGGAGGCGGGTGAGGTGGGCCATCGAGCATCGCAGAGCCACGGTCGGGGCCGGCTTCGTAGCGCTCGCCTTGATGCTGTTCCTCGCGTTCAGCGGAGTTATTGGATCAGAGTTCTTGCCGCACCTGGACGAAGGAGCGATCTGGGCTCGCGGAACGCTTTCGAATAGCACCGGATACACCGAGGGCACGCGCTTCGCGGATCAATCGCGCGTCATTTTCGCGTCGTTTCCTGAAGTAACAACGGTCGTGTCGCAGTCCGGAGCACCCGACGATGGAACGGACACGGGCGGATTCGGCGATACCGAATATTTCATCGACTTAAAGCCAAAAGAGAAATGGCGCGCCGTCTTTCACCAGGACAAAGTCGAGCTCATCGCGGCGATGAATCGCGAAGTATCCAAGCTGCCGGGCGTCTTCTGGAACTTCTCACAGCCCATTGAGGACAACGTCGATGAGACGCTCACCGGCACGAAGGGAGGTCTTGCGGCCAAGCTCTTCGGTCCGGATCTTACCGTCCTGGAGGAAAAGGCCGATGAGATGAAGGCCGCGATGGAAAAGGTTTCAGGTATCAGTGACCTCGGAGTCCAGCGCGACACTGGCCAGCCGAATCTCAATATCACAGTGGACCGCGCGGCCTGTGCGCGCTTTGGAATCAACGTGGCGGATGTCCAGGACGCCGTTCAGACAGCCGTCGGGGGCAATGCCGTAAGTCAGGTGTTGCAGGGCGAAGCGGTCTATAACCTGGTCGTTCGCTATCAGGAGCCCTATCGAGATACAAAGGAAGCTATCCAAAATATTCGTCTGCTCGCCCCGACCGGCGAGCGAGTTTCACTTGGACAGCTAGCCAAGGTCGAGATTCGTGACGGCGCCTACGACATTTTTCGCGAGAAGAATACTCGATACGTCGCAGTCCGATTCGAGGTGCGGGACCGCGACCTCGGCACAACTGTGCGCGAGGCCATGGACAAAATAAATGCCCAAGTCCAGCTCCCGCGCGGCTACTACATTCAGTGGTCGGGCGAATACGAAAGTGAGCAGCGAGCAGCTCGCCGGTTGGAGATTATCGTCCCGCTCACAATCCTGGTGATCTTCATCATTCTTTACACAATGTTTCGCTCTGCCAAGTGGACCCTGTTGATTCTCGGTGTCGTGTCGATGGCTCCGCTTGGAGGATGTCTGGCACTGCTGATCACGCACACAAATTTTAGCGTGTCCTCAGGCGTCGGATTTCTTGCCCTGTTCGGCGTGTCCGTGCAAACCGGCGTCATCATGCTCGAATACATTAATCAACTGAGGGCGCGAGGCTTCACTGTCGTGGACGCAGCGATTGAGGGCGCAGTCCTGAGGCTCCGCCCTATCATGATGACCATGCTCGTCGCCACTTTCGGGCTGGTTCCCGCCGCGATGTCACACGCCATCGGCTCCGATTCACAGCGTCCATTCGCCATCGTGATCGTCGGAGGCCTGGTCGGCGCCCTGGCGATCAGCATCATTCTCTTACCCACGCTCTACGTATGGGTCGCCCGCGACGGAGATAAGCTTCCAGAACCGGAGGCCTCATTTGAGACCTAGATCTGAAATGCCCAGGAGTTGCAATAAACCTCATAAAGGATTCATGCGGACGTTTTTCAGTCGTTTGTGCCTTGGGCTGCTCGCGGCTGCTTTCTTGGCGGAAAGCGGGTTCGCGCAAGGAGCGCTGACCTGGCAGGAGATTCGAGATAGGTTCGAGGCCCGCAACCCGACCCTCCTGGCAGACAAGCTGAATATCGACGAATCCAAGGCAGAAGAGATCACCGCGTACCTGCGCCCAAACCCGAACTTCACTCTGTCGGAGGATGGAACTCAACTGGCTCCTTACCATCACACGTGGGTGCCGTTACTCGGCACGCAGATTCAACCGAACGTGAGCTATTTGCACGAACGGCAACACAAGCGGGAATTGCGGCTGGAAGCCCAGCAGGATGCCACCGGAGTCGCGGTCGACACTCACGCGGATCTGGAGCGGAACCTGATTTTCAATCTGCGCAGTGCATTTGTGTCAACCTTGCAAGCGAAAGCAGTGTTTCAATTCGCAAAAGACGATCTCGCCTACTACGACAAAGTGCTCCAGATCAGCAGAGACACGTTTAACGCTGGCGGTATAGCGCAGATCGATCTTGACCGGCTGGAACTGCAGCGGGTGCAGTATGAATCTGACCTGGAAACCGCAGACGTGAATTTGCGCACATCGAAAATACAGTTGCTCACATTACTAAACGACCGGACGCCGATTGATCAATTCGACGTGACCGGGCCATACGATTTCGACGATACCCTTCAGCCCCTCGACGAGTTCAGGAAAATCGCTCTCGATTCACGGCCCGATTTGAAGGCGGCTGTCGACTCCGTGGTCGAAGCCCGAACCAACAACAAATTGGCTATTGCGAACGGCTCGACCGATCCGACGTTCAGCGCGTGGGTTACGTACAACCCCTCATTCAACAACCCTGATGACCACGAAACGCTCGGTCTCAGTGTCAGCATCCCCCTCCGCATTTTCGACCGCAACCAGGGAGAGAAGCTGCGTACGCAACTCGACATCACGCTCCATCAAAGACTCCAAGACGCGGCCGAAGCACAAGTGTTCAGCGACGTCGACTCGGGCTACGCCACCCTGAATAGCGCCCTGAACCTGCTGCGGCCATACAAGGCCAAATATTTGCAGCAGTCGGTCCGGGTGCGCGACACAGTTACCTTCGCTTATCAGCATGGCGGCGCCTCCCTGCTGGACTTTCTAAATGCAGAGGCGGCTTACCGCTATGTGCAACTCGCCTACGTGAACTTGGTCGGTTCTTACTTGACGGCTGCAGCCCAGTTGAACATGGCAGTGGGCCGGGAGGCCATCGAGTGAGACGCGTGCCCCGTGAGGCGATACCGTTTCTGTCGCACGAGGCTGGTTGCCGGCGGGATGCGGGCACGATGGTAGAAGTTTTCAAAGCAGAAGCAGCGCCCGCGACGACAGTTGGGCATGAGCAATCGGTCAGCGTGGTGCAGGCGGACCATCCAGGTCTCAACGGGTGACGTGACCAGCGAAAGGAGCCCGACCTTTGAATAGAAATGAAGTTCGAGCGCGTATTCTAGAGATCGGCATCGTGCCTGCAGTTCGCGTCTCGTCCGAACATGTAGCGCGCTTTGCAGCGGAGGCTGTGGCGGCTGGCGGAATTCCAATCGTGGAGATTGAGATGACCGTGCCCGGCGCGCTCGACGTAATCAAATACCTTGTCGAGCACATACCGGATATGACTGTCGGGGCGGGAAGCGTCTACGACACGGAAACAGCACGCCGTTGCATCGGCGCGGGCGCGCAATTCCTGACCACCGACGGTCTCGACGTGAGCATCATCGAATTTGCGAATAAAGAAGAAATAGCCGTATGGCCCGCCGCACTTACGCCGACCGAGGTTATTCGCGCATGGAGAGCCGGTCCCGATTTCGTTAAAGTGTTTCCCTGCGCCCCAGTGGGCGGTGATAGCTACATTCGGATTCTCAAGAAGGCCTTCCTGCACATTCCTCTCATCGCTGCCGGCGGCGTCAATCAGCAGACCGCCCAAAAATTCATCGTAGCAGGAGCCAGTGCGCTCGGCGTGGGCGGAGAGTTGATCCCGGACGATGCGCTGCGACTCAAACAAGCCGCTCGCATTCGTGAATTGGCGCACCGGTTCGTGAAATTCGTTCAAGACGGGCGTAATCATCTTGCAGCGCTGAAAAAAGTTTCTTGACCCGTCAAGTAGCGCCCGCGTTTCGTAATCCGATTTGTGTCTGCACTCAACTCCATCCCCCATGCTCCGATATCGTGGCTGGCTCGACGCCGAATGCCGAATTTACGGGAACCTTACGATTCCATTACGGTTCTCGTACGTGCGCCGGCCTAGCATTCCTCTGTCGCATGATTCCGCTGATAACAACCTCACTCGGTTCCGGGGACCTGCTTGATCACTATCGGCTTGAAGCCCTGGTGGCTTCTGGCGGCATGGCATCCATTTTCCGTGCAACCGACACGATGACTGGGCGTCGCGTTGCCGTGAAGGTTCCACATCCAGAAAAAGCCAGTAACGGTCCGGTTTTCGATCGCTTCCGAACGGAAATCGAGATCGGCAGAAAATTCGATCACCCTGGACTTGTTAGGGTGCTGCCCACGGAAGGCGCCGGCGGGCGGTACGCCGTGATGGAATGGGCCGAGGGGAAGCTGCTCCGAGTAATCATTGACGAGCGATGGCCACTGCCGATTGAACGCGCCATCGGAATCACGCTTGCGATATGCGATGCGCTGGAATACGTTCACGCCCATGGAGTCGTGCATCGCGATCTCAAACCTGAAAACGTCATGGTCGATGCCGAGGACAACATCAAACTCCTGGATTTTGGTATCGCCCGCGAAACAAGAGCGAGCCTGTGGAACAGATTGGCGCGTGAGGAGGTGATGGGCACGCCGGGTTACGTGTCGCCTGAGCAGATAAAAGGGAAACGTGCCGACGCTCGCGGCGACATATATTCCCTCGGTGTCATGCTGTTTGAAATGTTGACTGGCGAAGTGCCGTTCTCGGGTCTAGATCCCCGCACAGCCATGAACCTGCGGCTTCTGGTTGACCCGCCGCCCCCTTGCGAAATCAATCCTTTGATCTCGCTTCGGTTGCAGAGCGTTGTCGAGCGTGCACTCGCGCGCGATCCCGCCGATCGCTATCCCGGCGCGCGGGAGTTCGCTTTTGATTTGTCAGCGTCACTTGCGCAGGAGCGTGAAGGACAGCCCCTGGAGTCACTCGCCAACTTCTGACGACCGGTCGATCGGCAGGCTGAACCGAAAAACGGAACCCTCTCCTACCTTGCTCGTAGCGCCTATCGTACCGGCGTGCGCTTCCACAATCGCCTTTGAGATGGGCAAACCCATGCCCGTACCCTGGACACGGAACCGGTGTTCTTCGCCCCGGTAGAACTTTTCGAAGATTCTCCCCAACTCGTTGGGACTGATTCCTGGCCCGCGGTCGGCGACGCTGAAAAAGACGAGTCCGTGTTTTGTTTCCGTGCGAATGGTAATCGGCGCACCAGCGGAGGAGTAGAGATGCGCATTGCGGATGAGGTGCACGAGGACCTTCGTCGCCCAAAACAGATCGGCCCTGATCGCCACCGCTTCATTCGCTGTCCCACGCTCGATTGTCCTCGAACCCAAAACGCCCCTGCAATCGCCCAGGGCCGCTTCAATTAGCTCACCGACAGAATGCCGTTTGAAATCCAGCTGGGTTTCGCCGGATTCGAGCCGCGACATCTGGGACACTTCCTCGACCAAATGGTCGATTCGATCGCAACCTTCGTCGATCATCGTCAGGAGGTCTTTGCATTGCTCTCGATCGAAGTTCAGATCGGAAAGCATACCGGTTACGGATATCTTCATTGCGGTGAGCGGCGTCCGAAATTCGTGTGTGATCGCGTCCAACAATGCTGACTTCAGGCGCTCGTTCTCTCGCAACGCCTCGATTTTCCCAACCTGTTCGATCGCGCGTGCGCGCTCGATCGCGATCGTCACCAGAGATCCCAGAGACTCGAGCGTCGCTACTGAAAACGCCGTTTCTGCGATCGCGATACTTCCGATCACGTTGATTCCCAATCGCAACGGCACAAAGCTCAAGCCCTTGTCCGCGTCGATCTGAACATCCCTGTAACCGAGGCTCGTCTTCAGATGTGTGGCATCGATCTGGTGCGAGCCGCCGGGCGAATAGAAAATCGTCTGCCCTTCGGTAAGGAACAAGGCCGCCGCTCGTACACGAAAGGCCTCCACGATATCCGAAGATATCGCGTTGCACAGCGCCAGAGAGTCTCCCGCGCTCAACAGTCTCTGGCTCAGGTCGTACAATTGTTCGGCCTCCGTCCGTTGCCGGTGAGCTTCCTTCGTCTGGCGGCGAGCCCACGCCGAAAGCGTACTTCCTACGACGGACGTGACCATAAAGGCGGAAAGCGCCACCCAATCCTGTGGATCGTCGATGTTCCAAGTATCAATAGGGGGAATGAAGTAGTAGTCGAAAGCCAATGTAGCAGCCACCGACATGGGAATTGCAGTCCTGAGTCCTCCGACGGTAGAGGCGATCAGAATCGCAAGTAGGAACGTAAAACCCACCGTCGTCACGTTGACAAGCGGGATGTGGCGATAGATCTCCGTGATGAGAAGAACCGCCGACACACCGACGGCAGGCGGACCGATCGCCCGGGCGAGACGCTTGAACATCGAGATATCGCCTTCGTCTGAAAGGCTGGTTCCTGCGGAATGACCGCCGGAGGGGCCGGGAAAAGACGACCGGTGAAAATCAAAGGAACCAGCCGGGTTTGGAGTCACCGATTTGGACGACACTGAAGCACCGCCCCGCCGGGCTTTTCGGGCCAGCCCAGCCATTTGACCAGATCCATCGCTGAGATTAGAACATCTGGTCGGCAGGTCAAGCCCATTAAATTTATGAATCGAGCCGATACAAGGCTTACGAAAGCCTCTCATATATAAAAGTTATACTGGTCTTAGCAACATTTTACGCAGTTCGTATCTCTGTTCTGTATGGTCTTCCTCAGGAGACTCACACAACCCGATCGTCGCGCGATGAGGGCTTTCCGCTTTACCGCGACCCCGGTGTGGGACACAGGAAGAGTCCCGAGGAGAAACCATGAATAGCAAAACGATGTATCGAGTCGTCGTTGTAGCCGCCGTTCTCACGCTGGGCTCGATGTTTGCGGGCAGGGCCAGCGCCGAGCCGGTTTCGCAACACGTCACGGTGACTGGGTATGTAAGCTGCACGACCTGCCTAATGCCGAATACGTGCAAGGCTCAGACGCGGCTTTCCTGCACGGAATCGTGGATTGGCCGAGGAGCCTCGTACGTGCTCGTAGTCGGCGACCGCCACTACGTCTTGTCCGGCTTCGAGAAAGAGCTAGCGAAGGCTGCGGCGGAGAACTCAGTCACCATTAGTGGCGACCTGAATGGCACGGATCTGGTGGTCACATCTGTAGACACCGGGCACAAGGTAAAGTAGGACGTGGCAAAGCGGGCGGTTCGCATCCTCAGCTTTGGCACGGCACGGACGGTCTCTCGTGGCGGTTGGCGAAGGGCTTCGCGAGTCGCCACGGTGAGACTGTCTAAGTCGTCAGGGACGCGCGGAGAGTCGAGTTAGGCGTTTCCCATCTGCCGTAAGAACTGAAACAATCAGGTGATCGGCGAGCGGGACGCCCTTGCTTTCCACCGTCAGGTGGCATGTGATCGAAGGAATCGAGTAGTTCTGCTTGGGAATGAGGACACTCGAGTACCCCGTGCAATGAGTGGCTTCCGCAGACAGTTCAGCCGGTCTCATCTGCATACCGTCCTTCCATTCCACTTCAAATTTCACTGAATACGAATCGGCTTGAAAAATAGCGGACGGCGGATTTGATAACGTGGCGGCGCATTGCCCCACGATGCGAATGGAGGTTGTCAGCGATTCCGGGTAGTCCGTCACCGTCCGGCCGCCCTTTGTGAACTCGAAGCGGTTGCCGTTTTCTGTTCGCTTCAGATCTTCGAAAAAACTCCCCGATGTTACCGTGCCATTCAAAGCAAGGCACCCATCGTCCATATGGAGAAGTTGGGAGCCGAAATCAATCACGCCGTCGTACGTCGGACTGTTCCCGCCGCCGGCACGCGCGCCCGACGGAGACATGGCAAAAATCAGAGTAAGGAGAATCGCACCGAGATAACGGTATCGGCTCATGGCGTTTGGCTCCTGTCAAAGGCAGCACGACGTTGCCAACCGCAGCGCTGACGCTGACATCCTCGCTGCTGTTATGTTGTGATTATATATGTGCGTTTATAATGAATGCTAATCTGATTTTTATATGCTGCCCATCAAGATTAGGGTGAAATCCAATACCGTCATGGTCACGGTAGCCAATCAGGTGCTAGCCTTCAACGCGGTGACAAGAATTCGAGGTGTTAACCCGTTTATCCTCGTCAGCGCCTCGCGGGCGGGTTGCATCCAGCCGGGCTGGCGTAAGCCGACCGATTCATGGCTCGGGCTTGGAAGAACGGGTCGTAAAACGTAGAGTTCGAGAAATCGCCCAAGTCATGCCGGGCGTAACGCAAAAACAGGTCCGGTAGCCTGGTCGGTAAACAACGGATTCCGGCTATTGCTTGAGATCGTACCCGAGAAGGGCTTCTCGCTTGCCCATGTTGTTGCAGTCCTCTCGGTTCGCTGCGAAATGGGATTTTTCAGTGTCGGAGTAGCAGCGGTATAACGGCTGCGTGTTGGGTTGGGAGGTCGAAAAGATAAAACCAGCGCTGCGCAGGCGCTGGTAGCCATGGGTTTCGCAGACGCCCGTTTGAATGAGGATGTGGTCCGGGTGGCCAGGCCACTGGCTGACGCATTCTTCCAGTGCGATCGATTTCTCCTTGGAGTCGGGCGCCGTCATTGTATATCCGAGCTGAGCCACCAGTTTGTACGCCGAATAGTTGCCCGGAACGGGTGCTGTGGTGGCCCAATGATCGTGCTGGGCGGCGTTGTACCAATGGGCCAGCATCTCGCCCACTTGCGGTTCACCTGGCACGCGCGACCAGGAGATATCGACACGCCGAAAGATGAGATAGCGTTTGTTGAAACCCTCGCCTGGGTTGAGGTACAGATACGCGAGTAGCCAATGGTCGCTCACCTGGTTCAGCCCCGTCTGCGCGTCGATCAGGGAGGGATACGACAGCAGTTCGAGGCCGTTCTTCCGAGACCAGTCGCCCGGTTCGGCCAGCATCAGAGGCTGAGACAGCACGGCTGTGAAATGCAAGCCGTCTGACGAAGCAACAATACCCATGCCGCCTTTGACCCAGTTCAGGCCGATGTTCTCGCGGGTCGTGGTCCAGTAAGCCACGCCCAATCCGTCAATTTTACTCGACTTTCCGCCCACGCCCGGCTCGCTCCAGGCGCCGTTAAAATACTTCTTCCACTTGCCCGGCCCCGGATCGGTAGCCGGCGCGCGCGCGACGAACCCATAGCCTCCATCCCAGGAATGACCTCCGTTATGCAGGCAATAAGCGTAGTCGTAGCCGTCCTGGCCGCGCACCGCCGAGGGACAACTGTCGCCTGTCTCCTTGCCTGCGGCCGGTGGATCGGTGCCCACGATGATCGGACCTTTGATCTTCCATGTCAGTCCGTAGTCGGTCGAGGTGCCAATCGTCATGGATGCGTGGGTTTGGCCGCCTTTCGCGTAGTTGCACGCAGTTTCATTGTGGACCCATCCGTAAAGCGTTTTGCCTTCGAGCTCCACGTGCTGGATCCACTCCCCGCAGGAGGACGCACTGCCTGCCGGTCCCGGTTTCAAAACCGTCGCGGCCTCACCGCCCATGTCGTAAGGCTGCTTTCCATCCACGGCGAAGGTGGTGCCGGCGGCCGTGAAGCCGCGGAAACGACCGTCGGGAAGTTCAACCTCAGTGAACCAGTTGTCGGCGATGTTGGGCGCAGGTCCGCGGGCGACCAGCGGAACCCCAACTCTCACCCGGATCGAAGCGACCCGGTTTGGACTGTTCTCCTCGCCGGCGGGCGCAATGGCTCCTCGGCCGCTTTCCGTCAGGGCGCCGCAACGATACACGCTGTCTGGATCGATCTTGTGGGACCACGGATCGGAATCCCAGGAGAAGTAGTCGATGCCCACGAGGCGATGCTCGGCGGCGGTCGCGGCAAAATCGCTGCGCAGCTCCTCGACCAGCAGCGTGCGGCCAGCCTCCTTCGCCGGGCACGACACGTCCGCGTTCGGAAACCCCCATTCGGTGATCCAGCAGGGCTTGCCTCCGGCGGTACCTTTTGTGCGGCACTCGGCGAGATCGACGGTGTTGAGGCGGTCCGCGCGCTCAGCCGCGGCCGCTGAGTTGCCGGGCTGCGCACCCGAGGGATAGCTGTGGACGCCATAGGCATCGACGAGCGAATCGAGGCCGTGGGCGCGGAGAAACCCGATGGTCGCCGCCAAGCTGACCATGTCCTCTTTTTTGTTGTTGTACAGCTTCGCGCCGTCCTGGGCGCTCACCATGCCGGCGGAGATGATCGGCGTGTTCCGGTTCAGCCGCGAGTTGTCGCGGACATCTTTGAGGACCGCCAGAATCTTGACGTACTGCAGAAGACCCTTCGAAATCTGCTTGCCCTCGGGATCGTGGGCGAGATCCTCAAGGCTCAGAATCTTTCCCTCACCGGGCAGCGGGAACTCCGGATTGAAGGCGGCCCAATTGATCTCGTTGCCCAGTTCGACGCCGGCCAGCTGAATGCCGTTCGCGTCCAGGCTGTCAAAGAGATGCTGAAAATCTGTTTTGGAGAGCGCAGGGTCGGCAAAGGAAAGCGGATGCCCGCTCCACATGGCAGGGAACAAATCGGGCTGGTAGGGACGCGTAGGAGCGTTGGGTGTGTACTGTGGACCAGCGATCAACTGAATGCGAATCCCGTCCGCGGCAGCACGCTTGGCGAAATCGATGCCCTTGTCGTCGTGCGAGATGCCGCATCGAATCACGCGCACCTGCGCTGCTTTGAGCTGGCTGAGGAGAACATTCTGATCGGCTACACTGGCGCGCATGGGATTGACCACGTTTACGCCTACGACCATATCTTGGGCTGAGGCCCGCACGGGCGCGAGGAAGAAGATCGCTGCGAGGAAAAATGTAATGGACCCGCGCCGCTCTATGTAGCGCATCCCGTCCTCCCGGACGTTCGCGAAGGCGTGAAGACTTGAGCAGTCGCCGCCTTTCAGCTTCCGCTTCCCGCTTCGTCACCAAACGAATTGTCGGAGTTTTCTTTTTGAGCTGCAAGAAGGTTTAGCGAAGCGACGCCCGAAAACAAATCGGGCATTCTTCCTCAGCGCTCGACAAGCCGTCGGATGCGTCGCTGGCGACAGCGCCCAGCCTGCCAACCAGCTTCCGGACCGAATCGGAATGGTTGGGAATAACACCAAGAGAACGCACTTCGTCTCCCGATTCAGCAACAGCGCCAGCAATCGTTTCAGCATGGACATCGGGACCAACAAATCTTACTTTACTCATTGGCCGGCTCCTGTCGACCGTGGCTCTGTGATGCTCACACAGCATCATCCACGCAGACGCGATTCCAGGCGGCCATACCATGTGCACTGAAATGTGACTGCATGCCGAACACACAAATCAAGAGCCCGCTTCGGACGGGCTTCCTCCGATCCTCGATTCGATGGCTTGTCATCGGCATGGTGTTTCTTTGGTCGCTTGCCGCGCTGATCCTGGTGGCCGCCCGGTGGATCGACCCGCCGACAACCGCGGTGCACATCGAGCGCCGCTTGCAGGCCTGGATTCACCGCACGCCGTATCGCGAACGCTACAAATTCATTCCGCTCAGCCAAATCTCGACCGATCTCCAGCACGCTGTAATCGCCGCGGAGGACGCGGACTTCTACCAACACCATGGATTCGATTGGCGCGAGATCCAAATCGCTGCTGAAGACGATTTGGAAGGCGATCGCACTCGCGGAGCTTCGACGATTACGGAGCAACTCGTGAAAAACCTATTCTTCGGAACGGGCCGCTCGATCCTCCGCAAGGGCGCGGAGGTCACACTGGTGCCGGTGGCCGAATTCGTCCTGGGCAAACATCGCATTCTCGAGATATACCTCAACGTTGTCGAATGGGGCCCTGGTATTTATGGTGCAGAATCGGCGTGTCGTTACTACGACGAAATCGCAGCCCAGAATATCGACCGGCAACAGGCAGCGCGGCTCGCAGCAATTCTGCCAGCTCCCCTGAAGCGACGACCTGAGCGCATGAATCACTACAGCGCGATTATCCTTAAGCGGATGGGCCAAATGGGTTGGTAATCGTGGCTGAAATTTTACCAATGCGGCGGCTTCGTTTTCCCTTGACGGCGAGTAAGAGCCCTTTTAGAGTCGCGGCATGCTGCGGAAAGTCATCCTGGGATTCGGAATCAGCATCGACGGCTATATTGCGCGACGGAACGGCGCCATGGATTATCTGGTGATAGACAAAGAAGGCGAAGCGCTGATGGCAGACTTCTTCGCCAAGATCGACACCACCATCATGGGTCGCAAGACGGCGGCTGCCACGGCGGAAATGCGCAAGAGTGGCGAGATACCGGAGATGCCAGGCATGTCTAACTATGTATTCTCGCGACGTTGGAAGCCAGGCAAACGCGACGGATTCGAAGTGGTGAGCGGATCTCTGACAACCTTTGTGAGAAATCTAAAACGCCGCACAGGGAAAGACATCTACTTGGGCGGCGGGGGCCAGTTGTGCCGCAGTTTCCTGCAAGAGGATTTGGTGGACGAACTCTTCATCGGTCTTGGTCCCGTTCTTTTGGGTGATGGTATCCCCGGCTTCCCAGCCAAGTTCCCGCAGCGCGACTTCAAGTTGACAGAGTGCAAGTCCTACTCGAATGGATCGGTCGCGCTCCGCTACGAACGGATGCGGACGAAGACAAGCCCATAATCCGGCCCGGATCCGGATCGAAGTCGATATCGTAGTACCCAGGCCCCGTCGCGGCCATCTAACCTCATGTCGACTGCGTGCACAACGAACGAGCCGTGCCAACTTGCCCAATTATCAGGAGTTAAGCCGCGGCCACGTAGCCGCTTACTGGTTAGGAAACGCTGCCGAGAGCGTGCGACTCACCGCCTTCGTCAGATCAGGGCCGATGACGACTTGCGAGGACGCGACGATCAGGAATTGGCGGTGGGACGGGAGAGATTTGGATTAATCATTCCGAGTCTCCGAGAATTGGGTCTCGGTCTGCAAGCAGAGCGCCGGGAGTATAGCCGAACGTTTGCTTGAATGCTGCGATGTAGGCGCTCACACTGGAGTATCCGCACTCGAGAGCGGCGTTGGTGACGGACTCGCCTTCCACCAGCACGCGAACGGATTCCAGCATCCGCGCCTTTTGCCTCCACATGCTGAAGCGCATCCCAGTTTCCTTACGGAACACTCGTTCGAGTGTCCGCGCGCTCGCTCCACACTGATATGCGAGCTCATCGATGGCCGTCGTCCGATCGATGTCCTCCAAGACACTTCTCGCCGCGGCTAGGGCCCGACGATCAGCCGGCAGAGGCAATGCCAGCGGTTCCACACGCGCGCCGCCCATCTCGTTCACCAATACGGTCATGAGCTGCATCTCTCCGACAATCCTCGAATCAAGCGCAGACAGCTCAACGACTCTCAGAATCAGCTCGCGCAACAGCGGTGTCACCGAGATCACGCGACAGTCCTTCAGGTCTGAGTCAGACATCCGGACGCTGGTGGGAAAGTAGAGAGACCGCATGGCCACGTGACCCCACATCCGGATCCAGTGCCTGTTTCCCGCCGGGATGAAGACGGCGCGTCCCGGTGGGATCATCCACGACATCCGCTCCCCGAAGACAGTCATCGCGCCCGAGCATGCATGAAGTAGCTGGTGCCAGCCGTGAATGTGAGGCTCGATCACATATCCGCTGCCATAGGTGGTCGCGAGCGAGCGCGCCGTGAGAAATGGCTCCTGCTCTGCTGTGAGTTCCTTCGGTTGGCGACTTGGCGACATATCTTGTCAATATAGCGCAAGACAAGCGCAAACGGGCTGTTCTACAGTTGGCCATGCCCAACAATGTGACAGGCTTTGCAATCAATGCGGACGACGTATCCCGCGCAAGGCGCTTTTATGAACAGGTCTTCGGCTGGAAATTCCAGCCCTGGGGACCCCCCAACTTCTATCTGATCGAGACCGGCAAGGAGCGCGTCACGGCGGTCGGGATGTTGCAGGAACGCCGCGAGCTGGTACCGGGAACCAGGATGGTGGGTTTCGAGTGCACCATCGAAGTTGAAGACCTCGATCGGACAATCCGCGCGGTCGAAGCGAACGGCGGGAAAATCGCGGCGCCAAAGTTTCACATTCCGACTGTCGGAACGGTTTTCTATTTCTTCGACACGGAGGGAAACGTGGTCGGTGCCAGACAGCCCGAGCGTCGAGAGACCGGCCCGAAACAGTGAGGAAGAGGATCCCGCCAAATGCCGCATCATGGGCCGGATGGAGTTGTCCTTCAAATCAGCAGGTCGCAAGGCGGTGTGCCCAAGGTCGCTATCCCCGAGGCTGAACTCACTCTCGCGGGGATCGTTGGTGATGCATGGCGCCACCCACAAATTCACGGCGGACCGCGCAAAGCGATCTTGCTCGTCACGGCCGAGGGCATTGACGATTTAGCTGCACGAGGGTTTCCGGTCTTCTATGGCGCTCTGGGCGAGAACATCACAACGCGTGGCTTGGACCGTGGATCTTTGCGAATCGGCCAGCGGTACGGCGTCGGTGAGATCGTCATCGAACTCTTACAGATACGCCTGCCCTGCGACACCTTAAGCATCTACGGCACAGGTATCCAGGCGGCAATCTACGATGCGCAAACTCAGGCGGGTGATCACACGTCGCCCCGATGGGGGTTGAGCGGATTCTATGCGTCGGTGATCCGCACTGGCAAGATGCGTGTTGGGGACGTCATTTCCCTACTCGGCCAAACCGACTGACCAGCAGATTTGTTCGGGACCTTGGAATTAGGGGCAGGCCTAAGATAGACCGTGGCTCACAGGAGGCATACGCATGAGCGTGAACTTAAAGCTGTCCCAAGTGATCGAATTTGTAGCGGACATGGACGGCGCGGTGAAGTTCTATCGCGACGTAATCGGACTACCACTCAAGTTCCAGTCGCCCGGCTGGAGCGAGTTTGTAACCGGTGAGACGAGCCTCGCTATACATCCGGCGTCTGAAAGCAAACCCTCGTGACCTAGGCCCCATCCGAATGGCTTGAGGGAATACGGATGCTTCGATGCGGGCGCCTGGCGCTTATGTTTGTTGTTTCTCGACGCGCGATCTTTAACGACGCCGGCCGTTGCAAGTGTTTTCTTCGCCCGATCATTGGGTTCGAGCACACGTCCTCACCGGCGCACCAGTCGCGTATGTCTCGGTTGCCTCCGTTCTCCCCTGTCACCCCAACTTGCCCAGCCCGTTTCCGCTTCATCCATTCGGTGTTGCCCACCAACCATTTCTTCGGTCGCCATCGACCGGGATGAGTTATTCGAACTCCCCCTGGGCATGCGAGCAGCCGAATCAATCGGCCGGTGACCCATCGCATCCTTGCGCGTTAATCGGATGGGATGAGAAGCGCTAACCGCAAACAAAACCTGACGCCCTGTACATCCAGATGTCGCCCGCAAGATCGAGCGAGCATATCGGTCACACTTGCGATGAAACTATAGGGCTGGGTCTTGTGTCGGCAGGAGAGATTAATTCGTGTGACGTGTTAGCCGGATGCTGCGCGGCTAAATGCAATGTCGTGGACGGTGGACGCGATCAGATTGAACGCGCGGAACGTTGGCTCATTCTGTAACAGCTCCTTGTATGACTCTTCGAGTTGCTGACCTTGTCCTTGGGCGAACTTCTCGGCGGCAGCGGCGGTTTTCCAGATCGTCATACCCACAAACTGTTCTGGTTCGGTATCCGGATTTAAGGCGATCCCGTCAATAAATCCGGGCTGTTGCTTGAGGATCGGAAGGGACCGCTCGAGCATGATTTTGTTCAGTTCCTTGCCTCGGCCCGGTTTAGCGATCAGATTAATCAATCTTGCATGCATCGTGTCCTCCTTGTCGTTTTCTATAGGGTCGATCATTGTGTGATCGCCCAGTATGTCGGGAACGCACACCGATTGTCAGAAGTTGGGCTCAATGTTGTGTTGTGCACAGACGAGGCGTGCTTGGAGTGTCGTCACAAAAGGGTTCCGGCTGACTTGAACCAATCGCGAGGCCCCGCTGCTCTCCTTATGGATGATAGGAGAACCGCCGGGAATTAGCGCCTCTTGGGGTACACGGTAAAGATCGCCCGATCCGCGCTCCACATAAGCGCCTGGCTCATTGAGCTCATCCCAGTTGACTTCAGAAAGGGTAAATCTCTGATGCGGTTCGACTGATTTCGTTTTTACCTGTTCCATCTTCACTCCTCCTTTGTGTTTTTATATTGAGTTCACACATCTGTTCCCAACGAGTGCTCGTTTCGCATTTCGATAACCAATCCATCACCGAAAAGAGCTTGTCAACGCAATCGCCGCGACTGCAACGTTGGCCTCAGGCAGGGACCGAGCCTGCGAGGATCAAACACTGTATTTCAGCGTATTTTTTTCAGGAGGCTGGAAATTTCTTCACCTTACGTCGGAGAAATTAATCCCAAACGCCTCTATTTTCGTTTTGGAGCGCTCAAACGGACCAATGGGAGGCAGCTGTAGTGTTTTCAGCAAGCTGCGAGCTGATATCGAAATGTCAGCGGCCTTGAGGCGCAGAAAGAACTAAGCTTCGTCCCGACAAGTCAACGAATCAGGACCTGACCTATCTCTGCCTAGGTTCGTATTACTCGGATTGAGGGGATTGCCTTCGTGCAGGGGGGAATGATGAAAGGTCTACCGATCACCGGATTCCTGGCAATGCTCGCAACGCCTGCGGCGTCGATTGCGCGAACGAGCTTCCATGGCACGTGGAAGGTCGATCTCATTTCCGCCGCGCCCAAGAAGGTTCGTGTGAGTGTCGGCCTGGCCATGGTCAACCGAAGCGGGCACGAAACTGGAAACGGCGGATACAGCCGGGGAACACCTACCGCGGATCAGCCACGCTCCTACTCGGAGAGATAGCGCGTTTCGGCGGTGTCATTTTGGGGGGTAGAGGGAGGACTTAATTCAGCGACCGGCGCCATCGTCCGTCGCTTTATGGCTGATCGGGTGCAGTCGGTTGCAGCTAGAGCGAGTTCGAGCTGGCAGCGGCGAGCTGGTCGACCGTGCTCGATATTGCGTGAATCGGAGCGGACACGTGCACGGTCTCGCCGGCATCATCCACGTCCACAACAATCGAGGCGCCTGACTTCGCAACCAGCACGTGTTCGCCGGGCTCTTTCACCTTAACAAACACGACATCGTCTGAATCGCGCAAACTGTCGAGCGCTGCGTCAATGGCGGGCATGTAAGGCTGGATTTCCCGCGCCGCTTTCCAGAGAGCGCGCTGTGGCGCGAGGTGCACGGCAATCGGAGCCAACATTGCGGGGGCGATCACCTGAATGTGAAGGCCCTGCGGCTGCTTCTCGATCACTTTCACGTAGACGAAACCTTCGCTGCATAGAACGCCCGCGCTTGCCAGCCCCAGGCCGGCCATTCCCAGCGCAATTTTTGCGAGCAGTATCATCGTTTCGCTCCTAAACCTCGGTTTTATCCCGTCTCATCTGCTCCGGCTCCGGCAATAGCCTCAATCCTGTGTATTCCGCGAATCCACCCAAACGCGGACCTTTTCGTTCGAGTCCTGCACAGTAACTAACAAGACGTCACCTGCATCACTCAAGGCCCGCAGTGCGGCCGCAATGTCCAATGCGTCGTTCTTCGCGGTGGAAAAAAGCGCGTCGACGACCTTGAGGGGAACCGTCACGTCAACCGTTTGCTTCTTGTTCTTCTTGTCGATCACATGAACGATGATATTTCCATTCGCCTTGGCCACGCGGACGTCCGAATCCTTATCCTTGACGGTGACGAACTCGTTGTCTGGGGCGGTTCGCACCGCGTCCAGCAGCGCCTGAACATCCACACCGTTCATTTCCGCGTTATGAATCGAGACCTTGCCGTCGTGCAGGTCGTGATTGTTGATAGCCGGCAAAATCCTCTCGGCCATCGAGAGCGTCACGTTCACATTGACGCTCCCGCCCCTGGTCGGATCCTCGACGTTTACGTGTAGGTACTTTTCCGCGGGTGCCGCCATTGCAGAGCCCCCCAGGGCCATGATTCCCGCCGCGAGCATACAGAGCACCGTCGCGATTTGCGTTCGCCTTGGCTTGGTTTCTCTCATCTTGTGTGGGCCTCCTCCGCCCTTCTTGCAAAGTAGTACGGAGTGAGCCCTCGAAATGTTCCCTGGAATTCGGGTGCCATCGCTGGCCTTTGCAGCAAGTCGATACGGCGAGGCGCACGGGCGATGAGTATTGGCAGGAGTCGAAAAGACGAGGTCGTCGTCGCCGCGCAATTTACGACAATCGAGGCTGAGCCCTGGTTCGTTGATTGGATAACGTGGTCGGTTTCCCTCAGCGTGTGTGTCTCGGGGATTCGCCACAGAGAGCGCACTTCACGTACCGGGAGTCAATTGACGCTCTACGACATGGATTGTGTAGCGCGTAACGACAGTTTTGTTGAACAAGAGCCGGGGCTCCGAGCAATACCAGAGGACAAATTCATCCAGCGCGTGTCGATAGCTACGTTGCGACTCTGAAGTTCGTAGGCTTGCAAGCACGGCAGTTTTCGCTCGGTCCAAATCCGGAAATCCAAGCTTGGTTTTCGGTCGAGCGAGTTTTCGCCCCCTGATTTTTCTCATGAGTAGTCGCCTCTCAGCGGCTGGCTCCGAGATGCACCATTTGGTCCGCCGTTCAAGTTCTAGACGTAACCGCGAGGAAGGAGTATGAACTCGATAGGAGAGCTTGGCAGTTTGCCGAATCCCGAGGAAGTCGCGTCTTCCGTTCGAACACCGAGGTGGCATATGGAAATCGATCAGGAAAAAGTGGAACAAGCGGTCCTCGCACTACTCTATTTGACTTCTTTCAAGGACCGATTGGGATTGAGGGCTTGGAAGGGGCACAATTGGGAAGTCATGAATCTCTTGCACGAAAAAGGATATATCTCAAACCCAGCTAGCAAGGCCAAATCTGTGGCCTTGACTGAGCAAGGGGCCCAGCGCTCAAAAGAGCTGTTCGAGAAACTTTTCGGACTAACAGAGGCCCGACAGCAAGGGGTACTAAGCGAGGAGTTATCCGGGAATCCGCCTAACCAGGACCTCGCGCGAAAGTGTGCTATGAAAATCCAGTTCCGTGGGCAAAATCATCGACCAACACGGGAAGTCTTGGTGGAGCGTCCTGGTTGTCTTGCCTTGGGCATTCTGATTGGCTCCCTGGTTTCACGAATGGAATAGGGACCGGAAAATCGCGTGAAACGGGAGCAGCTAACCCAAGGGACTAGACGGAACTTCGTGCTGTAATTCTCGCCGCGATTCGTTATTTTGAATCGAAGGGGCAGTCTTCAAACTGTTCCTTGCAGTGTTTCCACGTACTCCACTCATCTACGTGGCCAGCACGAATGCGCCCGAGAGACCAATCTGTGCTGCAAGCCACGTTATACGCGCAGGCATCTGAAACTTCAGGATGCCAAACCTTATTGATTTGCCAGAGACCGCGGCTTTCCCCTCCATCTCCGGTCGCCCCTGGATGGTGCTGAGATTCGTGCGTCACAATCCATTCGGCGACCTGAGGATTTACGCCTCTGGTTTTGGCAGTGCCTTCAACATACGCCCGAATCCCGAGTCGCCGCCGCGGATTGGAAGTCACCTTCAACACTGCAGAAGACGAGCGAATTGGGGTTGCCGTGACTTTATGCTCGAACGCGTAGGCCAATGAAGTCCAAAGAATGGCCAGGACGTAGACGACGAAGAGAGTCTTGCAAAACCAATGAGTTGGACTTTTCAAAATCCACCTCTATGTAGGGCCGAGATGTTGCGACGCTCTAATCATACATCGAAGCGAACAAAAAGCGAACCTATAACGATCGGCCCCTCTTACGATATGCCGACGTTTTCGGTATTCACTAATTGTCTGTTTCCTCTACAAATTGGCGGACACTCGCCTTGATTTCATCTCGCACGCAACGGAATACTCGCTTCTTCTCTTCCTGCGACCCTTCCACCAGTGACGGGTCCATTAGACTCCAGTGCAGCAGGTGTGGGGTAAACGGAAATACCGGTGATCGCTCCTTCGCCATATCGGCCAGTGTTATTACGTAAGCGAAATGCTCCCTAAACCATTCGACGACATTCTTGGGACGTTGGGTGGTGATGTCAATTCCTTCCTCGGCCATCACTTCCGCTGCCATCGGATGGATCTCGCCGGCGGATTCGATTCCCCCACTCGTAGCGACAAAACGATCGCCCGCCAAGGATCGCAAGAACCCCTCGGCCATCTGGCCTCGGACGGAATTTCGAATCGAAAGAAACAAAACTCTTGGTTTTTGAGCCACGTTCCTGTCCTTTGATGTACCTGTTGGACCGTAATTCGGCCAGCAAGGAACATGCAATCGGGCAGACGCTGTATGCCGTTCAAATTACTGCAATTGTTAGGCTTAGCCATAGCGCGAAAGTGTTGCGGGGTGGTATCGAACAGAGGAACCACTCTTCAGTGTTCCGATGAATAGTCCTCAAAGTCATGACACAAGACCTAGGTTCAGATGAAGGGCCCAGCATATGCTAGCCTTAAAGTCGCGTTCCCGGAAACTCGTCTTGCACCGTGTGATTTACCCACTAACTCTGAACTGGCAGTTTGGCGGCTTCCCATCCTGCGATGCCGCCGGCGATTTCACCCACGGGATCAAATCCGCCACGTTGCAACAAGCTCGCGGCGATGGACGATCGGTAGCCGCCCGCGCAATAGACCAGCAAGGGACGGTCTTTTGGAAGCTTTTCCAGGTTTTCCGTCAGGTGATTGAGCGGGATGGCCAGGCTTCCGGCGATGAACTTCTGGTCGCGCTCGCGCGGAGCGCGAACGTCGATCGCCACCGGCGGCTCGGTCGATGACATGAGTTCAGCCGCGTACTGTCCACTGAGGCGCTCGGTGAAGGCGATCAGTTCCGGCCGCGATTCGAGACTTTGCAATCCATCCTGCAAATATCCGACGATGTGATCGAAACCGATTCGCCCGAGCCGGGTCGTCGATTCGCCCTCCCGGCCAGGATCGGCGATGATGACGATCGGATGATCCCGATCCAGCACCGTTCCGGCCCACGTTGCGTATTGGCCGCCGAGACCGATGTTGATGCTGCCCGCTAGGTGCGCCGCCGCAAATTCGCCGGGATCGCGGGTATCGAGAATCTGCGCACCGACGGCTTGCAATGCAAGCACACCGTCGAGAAGCATCGGTTTCACGCGGGCCAGAGTTTCATCAAGTGTAGGCCGCTCTTTGCTGTTCAGCACGGCATCATAAGTGAAGTAAGCAGGAGCTTCGGGTTGATCGGCAGTGACGACGCGAATGAATGCTTCTTTGCTCATGGGCTGAAGCGCGTAGTTCGATCGCCGCTGCTCCCCAAGGGTGGAAAAAGTCTCCTTGCTCAGCGCCTTACCGCAGAGCGAACCCGCACCGTGAGCCGGGTACACCAGGCTTTGGTCGGGGAGCGCCAGCAGTTTCGTGTGCACCGAATCGAAAAGCATGCCGCCAAGTCGAGCGGCCGACCATCCCAGCGCAGCGCGCAAATCGGGGCGCCCCACGTCGCCGATGAACAATGTGTCTCCGGTGAACACGGCGTAGGGTTGCGTGTCGGTGGCCTTGAGGTCGTACACGACGATGGAGATCGATTCAGGAGTGTGGCCCGGCGTTTCCAGAGCCTTCAGGCGCACGCGGCCAAATTCGAGAATGTCGCCGTCGTGAAGAGGAGTAAACGCATACGCCGCTTTGGCCGCAGCGCCCAGATAGATTCTTGCACCCACGCGATCGCGCAATTCCAAGTGCCCGGCCACGAAATCCGCGTGTAGATGCGTCAGGAATACGTGCTTGATTGTGAGCGCGTGTTCGACGGCAAACCCAATGTATTGCTCCGTGTCCCGTTGAGGATCAACAACGGCTGCCGTCCTTGTCTCTTCGTCTCCAATTATGTAGGAAGCGTGTGCCAGGCACGGCAGATAGAACTGCTTGAGGATCATCGCGCACCATCCTCCCTTGCAGGCTGCTACCTGGGCTGGGGGACAATCCGCAGGTAGGGCTTGGGGGCCTTCCAGCCGCCAGGGTACTTTTGCTTGGCTTCTTCTTCCGACACCGACGGAAGAATAATCACATCGTCGCCGTGTTTCCAGTTCACCGGCGTAGCCACCTTGTGCTTGGCCGTGAGCTGCATCGAATCCACGACCCGCAACACTTCGTCGAAGTTGCGGCCCGTGCTCATGGGGTAGCTGAGCATCAGTTTAACTTTCTTGTCGGGGCCGACGACGAACACGGTGCGCACGGTGGCGTTCGTGGCCGCGGTGCGGCCTTCGGAACTATTGCCAGCATCAGCCGGCAGCATGTCATAAAGCTTGGCCACCTTGAGTTCGGGGTCGCCGATCATCGGATATTTCACCTTGTGCCCCTGCGTCTCTTCTATGTCTGAGGCCCATTTACTGTGACTGCTGACGGGATCCACACTCAGCCCGATGATTTTACAGTTCCGCTTCTCGAACTCCGGCTGGAGACCGGCCATGTAACCGAGTTCCGTGGTGCACACCGGTGTAAAGTCTTTGGGATGCGAAAACAAAATGGCCCAGCCGTTGCCGATCCATTCGTGGAAATTGATTGTGCCCTGCGATGTTTCGGCGGTGAAATTGGGAGCCTCGTCGTTTATGCGCAACATGAATTGCCCTCCTGAAGTGGGGGATAGTATACACAGATCGTTTCATCGCCGCCGATTTGCGGGAGAAATGGCCCGCCTTGTCGCCTTTGGGATTCCTCCCGCATCACCGCGCACTCGGAAATAATCCACATGATTAAACGCGGAAACCGTCCAAGTGAAGTACTCCTTGTAAATGTCCGAGGATCCGACTTGGCAGCAGGTGGCGCGCCAGGGCGCGCGCCGACTGTCATTTGCAGCTCGCTTAGTTGAATTTTACCCTCACTCTTTCAAGAGTCGTTCGAGATGGTCGTCCCGGCGATGAAGGCTCGCGACTTCCACTTCAGCGAAGTCACCCCGTTCTCGAATTGCGCCTTCGCTCGTTTTTCTCCAACTCAATGCGATATAACGGCTTTGGAGAAGGCGCCCGGCCCGCGCGCGTCTTTTCACCGGGCTACTGCGTAGTATTTAGATGATAGGTTCGATCGCGCACGTTTGGGAGGGGCGATTGGGAATCGACGCCGCTGTTGTGCAGCTCAGGCGCGGCGACCCGGACGCGCTCGCCACGCTGATGGCGCGTTATCAGAATCGCATTTATCGCTATCTGCTGCGCCTGGTCCGGCAGCCGGCCGACGCCGAGGATCTTTTTCAGCAGACCTGGCTCCGAGTCGCGGAAAGAATCCGGACCTTCGATACTTCGCGCAATTTTGACGCGTGGCTTTTCACGATCGCGCGGAATCTGGCGTTCGATCATCTGCGGCGGCGTCGGCCGAGCAGCCTCGACCAGCCGGTCAGCGACGGTTCACCGGACGACACGGTGGTTTCGCGGCTCATGTCCGGTGATCCGGGGCCTTTCGATCTACTGCTGGCGAGGGAGCGCGCCCGCCATCTGGACGTCGCACTCGAGAAACTGCCGCTGAGCTATCGGGAGGTGCTTTCGTTGCGCTTTGAGGAAGAGATGAAGCTCGAGGAAATTGCGATCGTGTTGGCGGCGCCGCTTTCAACAGTGAAATCGCGGCTGAGCCGTTCGCTCGTACAACTCCGAGAGATGCTGGAACAGGAAAATCCCGACGAGGTATGGCCATGACCCGTTCAGGCGAGCACGCCGAAATCCGAGACCAGCTTGCGTTGTACGTTGCGGGCGCGCTCGAAGCCGATACCGAAGCGAGCATCGCGCAGCACGTCGCAACCTGCCCGAGTTGCGCTGCGGAATTAGAGCGTTGGCAGATGATCGGCAGCGGACTTCGCCGACTTCCCACGCCGCAGCCTTCGCCCGCTCTTTTCGAACGCACGCGCGCGATGGCGGCGGCGCAACTCGCCGCGCATGCCGAGCAGCGCCAGAACCGGATCGTGCTGGTCTTGCTGATTATTTTCTCGTGGGCCGTGACCATCGCGGGCTGGCCGGTCTTTCGCTTTGCAACCGGCGGGCTACTTTCGCTGCTCGACATCCGGTTCCGAGAGGCGTGGATTCAGTTTGCGATTTTTTCAGCGATTACGTGGCTGGCGGGCGGCAGCGCTGCCGTACTGCTTTCGGTGCGCCGCCAGCATGAACGGAGGCTCGCATGAACGGCTCTCGAAACAATGTATCGGTCATTCCCAGGCCCATCTGGGTGATCGCCATTCTCGTCTATTTGGGGGTTTTTGTCGGGCTGATCACCATCGCCATACCCGAATTCGCGCGGACATCGGACGTGCCCCGAGGCGTACAAATCGCGCTTGGGTTGTTTGCAGCGGCGATTCCGGCCGTGTACGTTCTCCTGTTGGGTTACATCTACGGGGACGCCAAGCGCCGGGGCATGCGGCAATGGTTATGGGTCCTGCTGGCGATCTTCATTCCCAATGCGATCGGGATCATCCTCTATTTCGTGCTGCGCGATCCGCTGATGATCTACTGTTCGTCGTGCGGTGCGTCGGCGAAGTCAACCTACACGTTCTGCCCCAATTGCTCGACACCGATGCGGCCCACTTGCACGCAATGCGGACGCGGTATGGACCGAGGTTGGAAGCACTGCCCCTACTGTGGCACAGCCGCGCGCACGTTCGCAGCGAACCAGTTTCCACCCCAGAGCCAGCAACCGGGGTCTGGGCCCATTCAGATGTAGCTCCGCCAAACGAATGTCGCGAGACCAGCTAAGAAGGGCTGCGACTTTCTAGCCGGCGAATTGCAGGCTTAAAACCACGCGGCCGATGAAATGGCGAGGGCTGTGATTGCATGACAATGCCGGCCCCTCGACTCCAGTAAACTGTGGTTGATCGATGACCAGAGGCTCGGGAGACAGGAGCCGACATTGGTATGCAAGCAAGTGACCCAACCCTTCAAATGGACGGTAATCAGAACCAGGTGCGCAATTTATATTGCCTGTACTCGTCACCGAATCTTTCTTCGAGGACTCGTCCTTCCCGCCGGACTCGATAGATCTGCAACGGAATGACAACGACGAAAAGCCAGAGATAGAGTGGCTGGTTGACATAGAGAAAGCCCCCCGCGACCGCCAGGCCTCCGAAGAGGTAGATGGGGTTGCGAATTCGAGAATAGAGGCCGTGAGTGACGAGGGTCTGAGCCTTTGGGCGGACAGAGAAGGAACCACCCAGTTGAATTCGGGCCAATACCAGAAGCAGCACCGATGGCAGCCCAATCACCGCGCCCGCAATCCGGGTAGGACTCCACGGCAGGGTGCCAAAGTGGATTCCCAAGTAGATAATCGCTGGTAGAGCGAGAACGAGTGTGAGGATGTTCATTTTCATTTTCCCAAGCCTCCTGGCAAAATCAAATCCGTGCGATGTTACGTGATCCGATCCGTAAATGGACGCGGTCTCTTGCGATCAATGCCTGATTAACCCGAACCGTCCAAGTGAAGTGCCACTTCACATGTCCGAGAATCCAACGCAATCAGGAATTGGCGCCAAGTCTGCGGCACGCGGCATCTAATTCTGAATCCGGGCGGTGATACCGGACGCAAAATAGCTTGGAGGTGTTACCAGTGAGTGAATCTGCTGATCTACGGATGACGAGAATTCCACTCAACCACGTAGCCGGCCGTATGCCCGCACTCGGCTTTGGCACCTTAATTCCCGACGCAGCCGTGACGATCACTGCGACCAGAGACGCACTGGAAGCCGGATTCCGACACTTCGATTGCGCGGAACGATACGGGAACGAGCGCGAGGTCGGCAGGGCGTTGCACGCAGGACTTGCCGCAGGAGGGATCGCGCGCGAAGACATTTTTGTCACCACCAAGCTGTGGAACTCCAATCACCAGCCCGAACGCGTCGAACCGGCTTTCGAGGCGAGTCTGGACAGACTCGGGCTCAAGTATCTGGATCTCTATCTCATTCACACTCCATTTGCATTTCAAGCCGGGGACGAGCAAGATCCGCGGGATCAAAACGACAATGTCCTTTACGACCACGACGTGACTTTGCTCGACACCTGGAAAGCGATGGAAAGTCTCGTGGATCATGGCAAGTGTCGAGCCATCGGACTTTCCGACATCGGTTTAAACGAACTGAAGCCCATCTACGAGTCGGCGAGAATCAAGCCAGCCGTGGTCCAAGTGGAGGCACATCCGTACCTGCCGGAAACGGAGCTATTGGAATTCTGCAAGGAGAAGGGCGTTGTGTTCTTGGCTTTCGCACCATTAGGCCACGGGATGAAGCCGGGGCCGCTCGAAGATCCAGTCATTTCGGCTATCGCCGCGCGAGTTGGAAAGACGACGGCACAGGTGCTGCTGGCTTGGGCGGTGCAGCGCGGCACGGCTGTGCTTACCACGCCCAGGACTGCGGCCCGCGCGAGAGAGAATTTCGACATTTCTGCCCTTCCAGAAGACGCGCTTGACGAAATCAACCGAATTCAGACCAGACAGAGGCTGAATGACGTGGTGAAAAGCGGCATTCCTGGTTTCATTCCACAAGGTAGGTCAACATGAAAGAGAAACCGCAGCTAGAGCAGTCCATGGAAGAGGAACGAATCCGTACGGCCCTGAATACGCACTGGCACGCATCGGCAATCGGCGATGCAAACACGGAACACGATATTTACGACGACGATGCCATTTGTGATTATCCGCAGTCGGGCGAGCGAATCCTCGGGCGAAGCAAGTTACAGGCCTTGCGGAGTCATCATCCCGGCAAGCCGTCCGGCTTCAAGGTCGAGCGGATTCTCGGAAACGGGGATCTCTGGATCACGGAATACACAATCACGTACCAGGGGCGACTGGCATACACGGTGAGCATTATGGAGTTCCGCAACGGCAAGGTCGTCCACGAGACACAGTATTTCGGGGATCCCTTCGAGGCGCCGGCCTGGCGGAGGCAATGGGTTCAGCAGGTCATAGGTCCTGATTAGCTAACCGAAAAAGTCCGGTTAGCCGAACATAAGTCTAAGTGACGGCGCCATCGGAACCCCGCTGATCTCGTGGCCTTTTGCTCTGGTGCCAAAATCGTAGTGTGTGGGGACCAGGAAAAGCATACGATGCGCGAGCGAGAGGTCCAAACCGCGAATTTCTGGTCAGCCGTATAGATAAATGAATCGTCCGCGGGAAATTACGGTAGCGGCGGCGGTGGCTCTGACAGGCAGCCTGCTGCTCGTTTCCTTCGGCGCGCTGCTCTGGCTCTTTGCCCACCATTTAGACCTTTGGCGTGCCCAGAACTATCCTGGGATGACGTACCACGACCCGTTGATTCTGGTGCTGAAAAACATCTTGATCGGCGCGATCGTGGTCTCGATTCTTCTGGGACTGATTGGTATCCTCACCGCCATCGGGCTGTTCGGTATGCGGCGGTGGGCGCGGCGCTCGATGATCGCCTGGTGCGTCGCATCTTCTCTGGCGTGCGGTTTCGGCCTTGTTTACCCGCGCCCGGGATCTGAGTTCCACGTCAATCCTGTTTTCCCGCTCACGGTGATGCTGATCGTTTTTCCAGTCAACACGTGGTGGCTGCTACTCTTCTTCCGGCGTTCCACAAAGGCTCGATTCGGCATCCTGCCCTCCGCTCAAACTACCCGTCGAATCAGCATGAAGAAATTTCTAAGCCCAGCTTGGATGACGACGGCCGCCGTCCTGGCCTTGCTCGGCGCAGGGCTTCTATGGGTGAATTGGCGAACGGCCCCGATGCGAGAAATCGAGCGATCGAAGGAAGCCATGGCTGAGGCGAAGAGCTGGCACTATCATACCGTGCGTTATTTTGTGAACTTGCCCCCGGAAATGGACGATGCCGATCTGTTTTGTCCCGTTTTCCGCCACAGTGTTTCCAATACAACGAACTCCAGCGGCAGCTCACTCATTCGAGAGGATATCAGCTACTTTGGCCGCGGTTACAACCGCGTTGGAGATCAGTGGCTTCTGAATCAGGTCCGTCAAGCCGAGATAAATTCCCAAACCTCGATGCCCATATTCGAATGTCAGAACGGTCCGATAGGGTCGGATGAAAATGCACTGCCATATGACGCGATCATCAGCGACGGCACCGTTCGACGCGGAGATGTCCGAGATGTCGAAGGCGAGTCGTGTCGCGACTACTACATTGGGGTGCCAACGCCACATGACCCGGCGGAGACAGAATTTCGTTTCTCGATCTGCATCAACGAGCGCGACCATCTGCCGCGCGAGACCCGTCGGACTCCGCCCGGTTCCGATCAGGAGCGGGTCGGTACCTACAGACAGTGGAACGCCTTCAGCGAGCCGCAGCTGCCCACTGGATTCCCTCACTGATTCGGTTCGATTCGAACCATCGTTCCTCGAAACTCCGTACCTCGATATCGTATGCGGCCGGCGTTCGATAAGATCGAAGAGTCCCGCATCCAGGGCACTGGCTGACGTTCGCGCGACTCCTGGGAGCGACACGAAGGAGTTAGGTCGTTTCACAGGCCAGACATCACTGTGTCGAATGATCCTAACTACCAGTCAACGGCCTAGCCGAATCAAGCGAGCACTAAAGGCAACTGGTCCGGTGATCCCGCTGCCCGGAAACTCGGTGACTAAGCTCTCTGGAATCATCAAACCGATTTGGACAGGTTCCTGGCACCAGCAACCGTCGAAGACGCAATCAGGGCTAATCAGGAACTAGCCAGGTAACCAGTGGGTCGACGCCAAGCAGTGAGAGAATAGACGCATATTCTTGCATAACCTAGCCGCAGAAGCCGAGCGATCTCTTTTGTTTTCAATGAACCGAAGATGGCAATCGTTGTGCGCCAGAACTTTCGGCCTGGTGCCTGGCAAGACCGGGCTGACGGTGTGGCTGGGGGCCATCGATCCGCAAAAATCGCATGGAGGGGAGGAGTCAATGAAAAAGTACACAAAGCCCAGCCTGAAGGGCCTTGGTCTGCTACGCGTGGTTACGAAATTCAGCGGCTGTCCAAACGGGGAAGTATTTTTTGAAGGACGGTGCACGCTCGGCGTGTGCTGGATCGCTGCCGCGGTGTTCGGAGAGAACTTCTTCACTGGTCCTCGTGTCAACAAGGTTCGCACTTGGCTCGTTTGCGACTTTGAGCCTTCCGGTCCGGGTGCAAGGTTTGTTATGCACCTTTATAGGTTATACGGAAAGCGCGTGGCGAAAGTGGTCGAAAAGAACTCGATCCTCAAGGCCGGCTTCCGGAAGTTGTTCGACAAAGCGCTTGCGAAAGCCGAGGCGAAGTACGGCAGGCTTTAACCTGGTTTGACCCACAGGGCGGCTATCGCAAGGTGGCCGCCCTTTTCTATAGAAAATGTTTCTACCCTCGCCAGGGCTGCCTTGCCGGTTCGGCACGATCAAGTCCTGATCAACGACCTACCGGGCACTCGAGTCATTCACATGAAATTCTTCGTGTGATACGCGGACATCGTCGTCGCCACGGACGGCTCAAACCCCAGCGACCGCAAGCGTTCCCGCCTCGCACGATCCATTTCGCGTTGCAATTCGGCCACGTGCCGCGAGCCGGTGCGTATCTGCGAGACCGAAATTCCGCCTCCCGCGAAAACCACCAGCGCATCGTGGACGTACGGGCTGAGCCCCGAAATGGACGCCAACATCTGGCTGCGCCGCTCGACCGCAGCAGCCATCGAAAGGCGCATGTCGGGCTCTCGCTCGAAAACATACCGCATGTGTTCGGTGCCGAACGCCACATGGCGCGCTTCGTCTCGATGAGCTAGTCGCGCCAGTGCGGCGGTCACCGGGTCGGGTGCGTGTTCGCCGAGAAAGTTCAGCAGCGTGAGAAATGTGCCTTCGCCCATCACGCAAAGCAAGAACGTGGCTGTCGTGAAGTCCGGCTCCTCGAGCAGCGTCTTAAGAGACATCTGCCCACTGGTCGCCGTGATGCCCAAGCTCGCGCCACCTGCTTCGGCGCGTCGCGTGAAGGCCTCGGCATGGCGAGCCTCGTCAACAATCTGCATCGCCAGCACTTCCACAACCTCGCGGTAGTGCGGATGGATGCGCGGTATGAAGCGCGCTGGAACGTAGAGCGCGGCGAATTCATTTTCGGTGAGAAACGTCATGATTTGCCCCACCGCAGATTCGACTTCGGCGGAAAGCTTGGAAAGATTGGACCAGGGAATGTCGCGCGCTGCCGACCACTGATTCGCGGACGCCTGCGAATAAATCGTGCTCAGGCCGTGCGCCCACACATCGCGTTTCTGCCGCAGCGTAAAGCCGAAGTCGGGTCCACCCTTTTCGATACGCGCGCCGCGCGGCGCAAGCCCCCAGTTCTGCGCGGCGGTTTCAGAAACGCCCACACGCGAAGTGTAAACAACGGGAGCGGGTCCGGCAGATTCGATCCAATACGTTGCTGCGATACCTGGCCTTGATTCGCATCGAAGCCCCTCCTTCCGGCACCATGTCGCAAGCTGGCTTGCGAATTCTGCCGAGTCGCCGTGAACTTCGCACCACTCGCCCGCAGCGAGCCGCGAAAGAATCCGGCGCAGCAGAACGGTCGCCCCTTCATGCAGCGCCAGGTCTTCCAGATCGAGCCGGGATTTGGGCGTGGAGTCGGGCATGGCTCAGGGCTGAGGAAAACAATGGTCAGCTTCCGGCTGACGAAACAGCGGAGCCGTAGAAATTGAAACGCTCGACGGCCTTTTCCAACTGCGCGTAACCGCTGGTCCGCGCCGGCAGCCATTTCTTCAATCCTTCCATTTCCATGAAGACGCGCACCTCCGGATCCTGGAACGACATGCCAAGCAACGTATCGAGAAATGGCTTCACGCGCTGCTCCGGCAGATCGGCGCGCACGGTAAAGTTGCAATGGTCGAATGGCGGCGTGGTGGCGAGAACGCGCGTCGTGCCGGGATCGAGCGTGCCTTCATTGATGAATACCGTGTAATTTGCGTCCAGGACACAGGCTGCGTCGGCAGAGCCCGAAGCAAGCGCCTTCGCGGCATCGCGCTCGCCGCCGACATGATCGCCATGCTTGCCGACCATTACATTGTGGTAGAGCACGCGGCAATCGCGCCATGGATCGATGCCCGAATCTGCTACGAGACCGAGAGGAATCAGCGTGGCTTGTGGAGAATCCGACGCGCCAACCGCGATCGTTTTGCCTTTTAAATCGTCTAGCGTCGAGAGCGTCGAGTTTGCGCGTACGATGATTGTCGTCGTGAGATCGCGGTCGGAATCGCGCATGGCGATGGCGCGGCAAGCTCTAAGGTTGACGATCTGGCTTTTTACCCAGGCCAGCGGTGAGTTCCACGCGACATCCACGGCGCCGGAGAGATTCGCATCGACCTGCGCGTCGTAAGTCGAATAGAGAACGTAATCGATTTCCGCGCCATGTTTGGCAAAATAGGGTTTAAATCCCTCCCAAATCGTCACTACTTTCGGATCGTACGCCACGGCGCCAATGCGAAGCGCGTGACCTGTTGATGACGTCAACATCATTCCTCCCTCTGCGTTAGGCGCGCCGCTAGAACAGCGGCAGCCCGAGACTCGCCTTCCCGATGAAATCCTTAAGAACGTCACTCGATGGCGCCATCACGGCGGCTGCCTGCGCGTCGCGGAAAATTCTCTCAAGACCTCCGCGCCGCCCGAACGCCCATCCGCCGCCGAGAGTCATTGCCCGGGAAACAGCTGCAAGACAGGCATCCGCAGCGACGACTTTAACGCCAAGCACGTCGAGCATCGCCGCAGGATCGGCGGCTAGCGCTTTGCGAATCGTTTCCCGCAAGTACGCCTCGCCGGAATTCACCGCAAGCGCGATCTCGGCGACGAGGAATTGGACGCGTGGGATCGATGCGAGCGCAGCGCCGCCGGTGTGCTCGTATTTGCGGGCACCCATTCGCCCGACAATCGTTTGGTGCGCCGTCTTCGCTAGGCCCATGGAAACCGAAGCAACGCCGATCTGGAAGTGCGGCAAAACAACTTCCAGCATGCTCTGAAACCCGCTGCCTTCCGGCCCCAGACGCGCGTCGTCATCGATAGCCACATCGGTCAGCGACATCGGCGCGCTGGCATTGCCGGCGAGTCCCAATCCCTGGAAGCGCCCTTGCGTTGATAATCCGGCTGCGTTCTTGGCGATCAGGTAGAGGTTGGTTTCGGTGGGTGCGGCGGCACCGGCCTTCCGCGCGGAGACAACATAGCTGTCTGCCTCACCTGCGCTGGTGACGAAACTTTTTGCAGCGCTGAGGGATTTCTTCCCGCCGTTCTGCCGCACTTCGCTGACCGGCGCATAAAAATGTCCGCCCGAGCCTGCCTCGCTGAACGCCAACGTGGTGACAAGTTCGCCGCGGGCGCACGCGGGCAGTATTTCCTGTTTAAGGGTGTCTCCGCCTTTGGCCGCGATCACGGCGGTCGCGCAGAAATGCATCAACGTGACCATAGCCGTGGATGCGCAGCTTTGCGCCTGCTCTTCCAGTACTTGCGACAATTCGGCGAGCCCTCCACCCGCTCCCCCGTATTGCGCGGGAATCATCAGTCCAAGCACGCCGGCCTTGCCGAGCGCCTGAAGGTTTTCCCGCGGGAAACGGCGCGACTGATCGATGGAGTCGGCGCTTGCGCGGAGCATTTCCTGAGACAGCTTTTCATTTTCAACCAGGATGGCCTGAATGTCCGACATGGACCCTCCTCTGCTCAATCGAGCAGCTCGACGAAGATTGTGGGTATTTTGAGACTGCGAGCTAGCGCGGATCCCTATCGCAGTGTGTGGCGGAAATCGGAAGGCAGCCGCCGGGCGCCCCTAGGCGGAGATTCAAGTGAAGCCAGTAGCGCGGCTTGAGGATCGGTGAAGAGTGTTGAAAGAAATCAACGGAAACACCTCTGCGCCTCCGCCATCGGTGAGCGCAAAATCCTGCGACCAGAGTATAAGCGGTCAGCGGGTTCCTGCCAAGGTGGAGCCGGCAGGGGGCATCATCAGGCCGCGCCGTGGCCGAAGCCGGTTCCTCAACCACCGCAGGATTTCCTCCAAGCCAACGCACCTATCGGAATGGCGTACGCCGACGGCGATCGTCATCCACCCGCTGCCGCCACTTTAGCTTTCTCTTCGGACTTGGTGCAAACTGCGCTCGCCAGTTCGACTACTTGCTTCAAATGCCACCACTCGCGCTCGCCCATTAGTCTTCCATCGTTGCTCGCAAAATAAATCGATACATAGCCGTCCGTTGACAATGGCACGCGAATTACCAAATTGTTCTTCATCTCAGGCACTTGGTTTTCAGCCACGACTATCCTCCCTCAATTTCAGATCGAGTAACGCTGAGAAGGAAGCACCACAGCGGACCCCATTCTCTCTTCTCGCAAGAGTCTCAACAAGGGTTCGTCCGTTACTCGGTCGATGGATGGGCTAGAGTACAGCAGTTCGGCCTTTTGGTTCCGGTTTTCTACTGTTTCGCCGCGGGAGCGGTCGTGGTTGTGTTCTGCAACATGTCGTACACCGTGATATGAATGGTCTTCCCGTCGGGTGTGATTTCAAAGCGCCCGTCCCTGTGGATTGGCTGGGTCACGATAAGGCAGACCCCCAGCCCGATACCCGGCGAGTACGTGACCAGGAGTTTGCTGCGACGGAAGGTGGAGACCTAAATGTGCTCTGGAGCCTCGGAACTGAGATGATGAACATCGGACTTGCCTACTACCGATCGCAAGGGATGATCCGCTCGCGAACGGGAGATATTTGGGCAGGTCGCAATTAAGCGTAACGGAAGAGCGCCTTAAATCCATAGTCCATGTGCTGTTGTATGTGGCAATGGAACAGCGACAAGCCCGGCTGATCCGCAGTCAGATCAACCGTTACGCGGCCGTAGAGCGGCACGACCACCGTATCCTTCATTAAACCTGCCGTTGGTTTCCCGTCTACATCGACAACCTCGAACAGATGGCGGTGCAGATGCACCGGGTGCGCATCATCGGTCCGATTCCGGAAAATGAGGCGATGGCGCGCTCCGGACTGCAGCACGAACTCCCTGTCGTGAGGATAGGGCTGACCGTTGACTTGCCACAGATTGAACTGGCCAGCGCCACTGGGGATTTTTTCAAAGACCATGTCGGTCGTGTGATCCGGCGCGGGACGAGCTGCGCCGCTGCCCGCGCCAAACGCGGTGTAATCCCACACGGGATTCGAGGGCGCAATCCATTGCGGCTGGCGATGCTGGTTCTCGTACTCGACGATAACGCCCATGCCGGCGTTGCGGATCATATCGTCCGTAGCGCCGAGAATCCACACTCCCGGCTGATTCATTTCGACATACGCGTCGATTCGCTCGCCCGGACCCAGCATCAGCACTTCGACCGATTTGGGCGAGGGGACAGGGTTTCCATCCATGGCGATCACGTGAAATTGATGGCCGGACAAAGCAATCATTCGGTTCTCGATGGCGCTGGCGTTGAGGACGTGCACGAGAACGCGCTGGCCGGCACGAACCCGAATGGGCTCGCCCGCGCCGAGCGCCTTATCGTTGATGGAGAAAAGCTGTGACGTTACCTCGAGACCATTGGGCCGCGTATCAAGCGTTGCCGGCCGCTCGAGTTGCCGACCCAGTCCTCCGCCTTCTGCTGCTTCGTTTTCCATCTGATCGGTGAAGAATGGTTCCCAGTCGCGTAGGGCAAGGAAGAGTTCCTGATCAAATCGTCCCGGATCGTTTCCGGATTCGACCAGCAGGAAACCGTATTGTCCGGTGTAGGTTCCGCGGTGCAGGTCGGCGCCGGCCATGGCGTGTGAATGGTACCAACGTGTGCCGGCCGGTCTCGGAGTGAACTGATAGCGATGCCGCCCGCCGGCGGGAACCATCGGCGTGCCTTCCTCTTCCGAGCCGTCCACTTCGGCCGGAATGAACAAGCCGTGCCAGTGCACCAACTCTGAGGCATCGGTATCGTTGATCACCTCGACCGTCACCGGTTTGCCCTCGCGCATGCGGAGGACAGGCCCGGGGGACGTACCGTTGTAACCGATCGTGCTGATAAAGCGGCTGGGCGCGATCTCAAGAGCGACGGGCGCAATTCGGAGCGTGACGTCCGCAGCTGTGGTCTGTTCCGACTTGCCCTCGGCGACATTTTGCGCGGAAATTTGGCTCATCCCGGTGGCACGCGATTGCCCGACCAGTCGTGCGATCGCTCCGCCGAACAGCGCGGTAGCCCCAAGCCCCAGAAACTCCTTGCGCTTCACAACTCCCCCCGTCGTTCACGCATCTCTGACATTTGGATGCGAAATCGTCTCACGACCGGATTGAAACGCACAAGTAGCGCGAGATCTTTGAATTGGCCTATGTTTTCACAAAGCTCGAAGTGAGCGGCGAATTCGCATGAGTTGAAGACGATGATTGCAATCTGTTACGCTCGATGGCTCTGAGGGATCGATCTCGTGAGACCCCTTTGGCGCATTTCCGCGATCGTGCTCGTTCTGGGTATGGCTGGTAGTGTGGTTGCCTTCCAGGGCCGTTCTTTGGGAAATCAAGGTCCGGGCTCGTTTTTTCCTCCCAGCTATTCCTATGACGATTCGCAGCCTGCCAGCAAAGAGCCGTCCGAATTCTACTGGTCGCGCCTGCGCTACACCTCAAGGACGGATACGTACGGCGGATATGGCGGTTACGGAGGGTATGGCGAAAGCTGGAGGCGCGATTATTACAAAGCGGATCGCCAGTTCCTGATGGCCCTGAAGCGGCTTACGCGAATCGAAGCGCGGCCCACCGAGCAGGTCGTAGACCTCGACAGCGACGATATTTTCAACTATCCGTGGGTGTACGCGGTGCAGGTGGCGAATTGGACGTTCACCGACGCGGAAGCAAAGCGCCTGCACGATTATCTGCTGAAGGGCGGGTTCCTGATGGTCGACGATTTTCACGGCACAGCCGACTGGGACCGCTTCATGGTCGGCATGCGCATGGTCTTTCCGGACCGGCCCATCGAGGACTTGAACGACCAGGATGAAATTTTTCACGTTTTGTTCGACATCGGCGCACGCTTTCAGGTGCCAGGAGAACAATACGTGTGGTCGGGGCGGACGTATGAGAAGGACGGCTACGTGCCAAAGTGGCGCGCGATCCGTGACGACAAAGGCCGCATCATGGTCGCGATTTGCCACAACATGCACCTAGGCGATGCCTGGGAATGGGCCGACGATCCCAGGTATCCAGAGCCTTTCGCTTCGATGGCTTTCCGCGTGGGTCTCGATTACATCATGTATGGCATGACGCACTAAGCGGGCTAGGGACCGCGAATGGGGCTCGCGGTGCGCAACGATGTTTGAATTTTTCTTCAGGTATCCGGCGAGAGTTTTTTCACAGGGTGACTTCGTGCTGCTCAGCGGGTGGCCGAAGTGGCTCCTGTGCATTTTGCTGCTCGGCGCGGCGGTGGCGCTCGGCTGGCGAATCTATTCCCGCATCGGGCGCACCGCACACAATCTGAAATACTGGCAGGCGGCGGTGATCTGGCTGCTGGAATCCGTGGTGGTTTGCCTGTTTTTGATTTTGCTGTGGCAGCCGGCCATTGTGGTCGCGGAACTAAAGCCGCAGCAGAATGTGATCGCCGTGCTGATTGACGATTCGCGCAGCATGGGCATCAGCGAAGACGGGGCCACGCGCGAGCAGCAGGCGAAGCAGGCACTTCAGAACAACGTGCTCGCGGAATTGCAGGCGAAATTCCAGACGCGCCTGTACCGGCTCGATCGCAGCGTATCTCGCGTGAACAGTCTCCAGGAAATCGGCGATGCCGCCGCGCCCGCCACGCACATCGGCGACGGGCTGAACCATCTGTTGGCCGAAACGAGCGATCTGCCGGTGGGTGGCGTCGTTCTGCTCTCGGACGGTTCTGACAATTCGCGCGGAATCGACCGCGACACGATCGCGGCGCTACGCAACCGGCATATCCCAGTGCATACCGTCGGTTTCGGTGAAGAGACCGTCTCGCCCGATGTCGAAATGGACGACGCCGTGGTGGCGCCGCGTGCTGTCGCCGACTCACGCCTTTCCGCGGAGATCACTTTTCACCAGCACGGATACGACGGCCGGAAAGCCACGCTCGCGGTGCGCGACGGCGATAAGGTTTTGTCGTCCCGCGAGATCACATTCGCTGGTGCCGGTAAAATTCAGTCCGAGGAGATCCTCTTTAACGCGGGCCCAGCCGGAGCGAAGTCGCTGGAATTCTCGATCGATCCGCAACCGGACGAGAAAAACCGCCTGAACAACAGCCTGACCCGCCCGGTAAATGTGGAATCAGCCCAGCGGAGAATCCTTTACGTCGAAGGCGAGCCGCGCTGGGAATATAAATTCATCCGCCGCGCCGAAGACGACGACAAAACCGTTCAGATCGTCTCCATGCTCCGCACCACGGAAAATAAAATCTACCGCCAGGGCATAGACGATCCGAAAGAACTGGCGGACGGATTTCCGGTACGGCCCGAGGATCTCTTCGGGTATTCCGGAATCATCATCGGCTCGGTCGAGGCGGGCTACTTCACGCCCGTGCAGCAGGATTTGCTCCGGGAATTCGTGGACCGCCGCGGCGGTGGGCTGCTGTTTCTCGGCGGACATTCTTCGCTGGCGGATGGCGTGTGGAGCGGATCGAGTCTCGTCGATTTGCTTCCGGTTGTGCTGCCCACGCGCAAGAATACGTTTCACCGCGCGCCGGCTTACGCCGAACTCACCCCTGCCGGCGCCCAGAGTCTGATCTGCCGCCTCGCCGAAGATCCGGAAGCGAACGCGCAGCGCTGGAAGAAGCTTCCCTATCTGATGGACTATCAGGAAGCGGGCACGCCGAAGCCGGGCGCCGCGGTGCTGGCAGAACTGCGCGCGGGCGGCAGCAAGTATCCGATGCTCATCACTCAAAATTACGGGCGCGGGCGCACCGCGGTCCTGGCGACGTCGGGCACATGGCGATGGCAAATGAGCATGCCGCTGGGCGACTCGAGCCACCAGATGTTCTGGCAACAGCTGCTGCGCTGGCTGGTGGCGGACACGCCCGGCCGCGTGGTCGCGACCACACCGAACCGGATGCTGCTCGACGACGGCCACGTGCACTTCACCGCCGAAGTCCGCGACGACGAATATCAGCCCGCTCCGGATGCGAAAGTCGTAGTCCACGTCATCGGGCCGGGCGGCATGTCATCGACTGTAGAAATGGTTCCAGTCCCAGACTCGCCGGGCAGCTTTCAAGCCGATTGGACTGCCGATAAACCCGGCTCGTACGTCGCCGAAGCAACCGCCGGAAGAGGCACCGAAGAGCTGGGTCGCGACGTGGTGACGTTTCTGCGCTCCGACGACGTCGCCGAGAATTTTCACACCGAGCAAGACCGCGACCTGCTGGAACGACTCGCGCAACAGACCGGCGGGCGCTACTGGCGTCCGGCCGATCTCGGAAAACTCGCCGAAGAGATACCGTATTCCCAAGCCGGCATCACCATACGCGAGACGAAGGAGCTGTGGGATTTGCCCATCCTCTTCCTGTTGATTTTGCTTGCGCGCTCGACCGAATGGCTGCTGCGCCGCCGCTGGGGGATCGTGTGAAAGCGCTGCGCAAAATGGCATCGGTCGGATTGCTGTTCCTGTGTGCCGTGCGCCCTGCGCACGCCGGGACATTTTTTGTCACCGTCGCAGGCCTCGGTGGCGAGCCCGATTACGAGCAGCGCTTCACCGAAGCAGCGACGGACCTTGACCACATCCTTAAGTCTTCGGGCGGAGAGATTCACGTCCTCACGCTGACGGGCCCGAATTCCACCCGCCAACACGTGCAGGATGCGTTGGCGCAGGTCGCCCGCGAAGCCAAGCCCGACGACGATTTCGTCCTGATCTTGATCGGCCACGGCACCTTCGACGGCGTCGAGTACAAGTTCAACCTGCCCGGCCCGGACGTTTCCGCCGGCGTTCTCGCGGCTTGGTGCGATCGCATTCCAGCCAAGCGGCAGCTGATCGTGAACACGACCAGCTCCAGCGGCGGCTCGATCCCGGCTTTTGATCGCCCCGGCCGAGCCGTGATCGCCGCCACGAAAACCGGCACTGAAAAAAATGCCACCATATTCGCGCGCTATTGGGTTGAGGCGCTTCGCGATCCCACCTCAGACATAAATAAGAACGACGCCATCAGCGCGATCGAAGCTTTCGATTACGCCAACGCCAAAACTGCTGCGTTCTACGATTCGCAAAAGCGCCTCGCCACCGAACACGCCGTCTTCGAGGACACCGGCAAGCACGAATCCGTGCGCGCCGCTTCCATTGAAACCGGCGAAGGCCTGTTCCTTTCGAATTTCACGCTTGTCCACCTCGGCAGCGCACAGAAAGCCTTCGCCGATCCCACCAAGCGCGATCTGCTCGCCAAGAAAGAGGAGCTCGAGCAGAAAATAGACACGCTGAAATATCAAAAGGCCGCGATGTCCCCGGACGAGTACAAGCAGCAGCTCACCGACGCCCTGGTCGAGCTCGCCCGCGTGCAGCAGGAGATCGACAAGTGAACCGCGCTCTCCAGGCCTCGCTCGTGTGCGCGGTGATTTTCTGCACGGCGCACCCGGCAAAAGCAGCAGTCACCGCGACCACGCCTGACGCCTGCGCCACGCTCCGCAAACACGGGAAAACCGCCGAGGCCCACTCCTGCTACGAGGCGCTTTCCCAGCAGCGCGATCCCTACCTCCGCGCCGAAGGCTACTGGGGCTTGAAAATGTATCGCGAAGCCAACGATCAATTCCGCCAGGCGGTCGCGCAATCGGACGCCAGCGCGCTCTACCGCATCCGCTGGGGCCGTCTGCTGCATGAGCGTTTCAACAACACCGACGCGGACAATCTTTTCAAGGAAGCGCTCCAGCGCGACCCCAAGAACGCGCAGGGCTATCTCGGCCTCGCGCTCGTCAGCGCCGACGGTTTCGACAACGCCGCGATCGAGTGGGACGAGAAAGCGCTCGCGCTCGATCCCAATCTGGTTGAGGCGCACGAGCTGATGGCCAATCTCGCGCTGGAAGATTCCGCCACCGACGCGGCCGTGAAAGAAGCGGACGCAGCCATCGCCTTGTCCGGCGACGCGCTCGACGCCATGGCGATCCACGCAGCCGTGGAAGTGCTTGCCGATCGCCCACCCGATGCCTGGTTCGAAAAAATTGGCGGCGTCAATCCGCGTTACAGCGAGGCCTACGCGCTGGTGGCGCATCACCTGATCCTGAATCGCCGCTACGAGGACGGCATCGCCTACTATCGCAAAGCCATCGAGCTCGATCCCGAGGATTGGTCGGCCCATTCGGAGCTCGGCGTCAACCTGATGCGCCTGGGCCAGGAGGATGAACCGCGCCGCGAGCTCGAGCTCGCCTACGCCAACGACTATCGCGACGCTGCTACGGTCAACAGTCTTCGCCTCCTCGATAGCTACAAAAATTTCGCCGCCTTCAAGGACGGCACGTTGACCCTGAAGCTTCAAAAGAAAGAAGCCGACCTGCTCCATCCGTATGTCGAAGCCGTCGCGAAGAAAGCGATGGCGACCTACGAGGCAAAATACAAATTCAAGCTGCCCGGCCCTGTGCAGGTCGAGGTCTATCCGGACCACGAAGATTTCGCTGTGCGCACGCTCGGCATGCCCGGTCTCGGGGCGCTCGGAGTCACGTTCGGCGAAGTGGTCGCCATGGACAGCCCCTCCGGCCGCAAGCCCGGCGATTTCAATTGGGCCAGCACGCTGTGGCACGAGATGAGTCACGTTTACATTCTCACCATGACGAATCATCGCGTGCCGCGCTGGTTCGCCGAAGGCCTCGCCGTGCACGAGGAAACGCAAGCCTCGCCGGAATGGGGCGACCGCGTGACGCCCGAAATCCTGCTCGCCATCCGCGATAAAAAGCTTCTGCCGGTCACGGATCTCGATCGCGGCTTCGTCCGCCCGGAATATGAAGCGCAGGTGATCGTCTCCTACTACCAGGCGGGGCAGATTTGCGATTACATCCAAAGCCGATGGGGCGCCGACAAGCTGCTCGAGATGGCGCATTCGTTCGCCAAAGTTCAGCCGACCTCGGACGTGATCCAGCAGGATCTCGGCGTTTCGGCCGCCGATTTCGACAAGCAATTTCTTGCTTGGCTCGACGGCAACGTCGGAAACACCGCCGCGAATTTCGACCAGTGGCGCAAGAGCCTGAAAGACCTGGCCGAGGCGGCAAAGGAACATCGCAACGACGCCGTCATCCAACAAGGCCAGCAGGTTCGCGACCTCTATCCGGACTACGTGTACGATGCCAATGCCTACGAATTTCTCGCCGAGGCGTACGAAGCGGAAGGGAATAAGAAGGAAGCAGCCGCGGTACTCACCGACTACGAAAAGCGCGGCGGCCACGACCCGAACACGCTAAAGGAGCTTGCTTCTCTCGAAGATGGTTTCGGAAATGCGATCGCCGCCGCGGCAACCCTGAACCGCATCAACGATATCTACCCCAGCGACGAGCAGCTTCATCGCCGCCTGGGAGATTTGTGGCTCGCGCAGAATAACTTTCCGGGCGCGATCCGCGAGTACTCATCCGTGGTCGCCATGCATCCTATCGATGCGGCCTCGGCGCACCTCAATTTGGCACAAGCGTACCTGGCCGCGGGCCAGACGGACAAAGCTAAAGAAAACGTGCTGGAAACCCTGGAAGCCGCGCCCGATTACCGTCCCGCCCAAAAGCTGCTTTTGCAATTGGAAGGCGACAACAAGGGGAAATAAACGATGGCTGCACCTGCTGAAGCGAATATGGACGCCGCGGCGCTGCAAAAGCGCATCGAGCGCTTTCGTTCCGTCCGAGACGCAATCCTCGCGCAGATCCGCGAGGTCATCGTCGGTCAGGACGACGTACTCGACCAGATCATCATCGGTTTGTTCGTCGGCGGCCATTGCCTGATCACCGGGCTTCCCGGCACAGCGAAGACGCTGATGGTCCGCACTATTTCCCAAACACTCGGCCTCGAATTTCGGCGCATTCAGTTCACGCCTGATCTGATGCCGTCAGATATTACGGGCACCGACATCATCGAGGAAGACCCCGCCACGGGACGGCGCCGCTGGACATTCGTGCCCGGCCCGATCTTCGGCAACATTCTACTGGCGGACGAAATCAATCGCACGCCACCCAAGACGCAATCCGCTTTGCTGGAAGCGATGCAAGAGCATTCCTGCACCGTCCGCGGAAACCATTACAATCTGCCGGCGCCGTTTTTCGTGCTGGCCACGCAGAATCCGATCGAGCTCGAAGGCACCTATCCGCTGCCGGAAGCGCAGCTCGACCGCTTCCTTTTCAATACGGTGCTTGATTATTTGAGCGCGAGCGATGAGGTGAAAGTTGTCGACCTGACTACCGCCACGCGCGTCCCCGAAGTGTCCGCGGTGACGAACGCCGCGGAAATTCTCGATTTTCAGCAGCTGGTTCGCATGGTCCCCGTGGCGGAATCGCTGGCGACATACGTGGTGAGCCTGGTCCGCGCCACCCGCCCGAAAAATGCCGAGGCGCCGGACTTCGTGAAGAAGTATGTGAATTACGGAGCCAGCGTGCGCGCCGCTCAATTCATCGTCTTGGCCGCGAAAGCGCGGGCGCTTTCGCGAAATCGCTATCATGTGGCCACGGAAGATATCGTCGCCCTCACGCTGCCGGTGCTGCGCCATCGCATCCTGCTGAATTTCCATGCTGAATCCGATCACATCGATGCGGACGATATCCTTCGAAGACTGATCGAGCACGTGCCTCCTCCGAAGGGAGCCTGATCGTGCAACGCTTTCTCGATCCTGCGGTCCTGGCGGAAATTTCGAGCCTGGACTTGATCGCGCGGACCGTTGTCGACGGTTTTGTCGCGGGGCTTCACCGCTCGCCGGACCTCGGCTTCAGCCAGGAATTCGCGGAGTACCGTGCCTATACGCCGGGCGACGATTTGCGTCACGTCGACTGGAACGTGTTCGCACGCACCGAGCGGGCTTACCTGAAAAAATATCGCGGCGAGACGAATAGCCTTTTGACGGTTGTGCTCGATGCGAGCAATTCGATGAATTTCAGCTCGCACCGCGTGACCAAGATGGACTACGCGCGCTTTATCGCCGCTTCGATTTTCTATCTCGCGATTCACAATCAGCGCGATGCCGCCGGCCTGATCGTCTTCGACGATGAGGTGCGGAACTACATTCGCCCGTCCACGCGGCAGGGGCAGGTGAGCCGCCTGCTGCACGGGTTGGAGCTGGCCGAGCCGCGTGCGCGGACCGATTTCGCAAAGCCCATGATTCACTTTCAGGAATTTCTGCGCCGCCGCGGCCTGGTGCTGGTGATCTCGGATTTCTACGAACCGCCGGAGCGCATCATTCGGACGATCGAGCCGCTGCGATTTCATGGCAACGAAGTCGTGCTGTTTCATGTTCTCGACCCGCGCGAGCTGCGCCCCGCGCTCGACAAACCCGTGATCCTCGTGGACCTCGAAACCCGCGACGAAATGGAAGTGACGCCCGATTACGCACGCGACAGTTACCACGCGAAAATCCAGTCGCACATTTCGGCGCTGGGTGACGCGGCCCGCAGCGCCGGAATGGATTATCACCTGCTCGTTACCGACCGGCCGCTCGATGGCGCTTTGCGCGAATATCTCGCGATTCGGCAGGGGAGGAACTGATGGGATTTCTCGCTCCCTGGTTCCTCGTGGGCGCGGCGCTGGTTGGCCTGCCGCTTTACCTGCATCTTCTGCGGCGTCATACGACCACTCCGCAAAAGTTCAGCTCGCTGATGTTTTTCGAGCGGCGCACGCAAAGCTCGATTCGCCACCGGCGTTTCTACTATTTGCTGTTGCTCTCACTCAGGCTCGCTCTGTTGCTTCTGATCGCGCTGGCTTTTGCGAATCCTTATTTCAAGCGAACAGCTGTTGCGGCGGCGGGTGACAAGCAGCTGCTCCTCGTCGTCGACGATTCGTTCAGCATGCGCGCTGCCACCCGGCTGGCGGATGCCAAGCGCGAAGCCGAATCCGTTCTGGCATCGCGCAACGGATCGACGCGCGCTCAGGTGGCGGCGCTCGGATCGCGGCTCCAGATTTTGACGCAGCCCCTTCAGGATTCCGGTGCGCTGCGCGCCGCGGTCGAGAGCATCGGACCCGGCGATTCCCGCTCGAACTTCGCCGAGCTGGCGCGCGCCGCTCGTTCGCTTTCCGAAAGCACCCGTGCGCCGATCGAGCTTCATTTTTTCAGCGACATGCAGAAATCATCCATGCCGGGCAGCTTTTCGGAGCTCTCGCTGCCGCCCAGCGTCAGGCTGGTACTCCATCCCGTTAGGCCAAGCTCCCAACCGAATTGGGCAGTTGAATCGGTCCGCGCACCCGGGCGAGTTTCGGACCCGAAAAAAGCGCGCGTGGACGCGACGATCGCCGGTTACGGAACTCCGGCCGCGACACGTGCCGTCTCGCTGTTTGTCAACGGCAAGAAAGTCGCCAGCCAGAATGTCGAAGTCCCTGCCGCCGGACGCGCCAACGTCGAATTTCAGTCGCTCGACGTGCCCTACGGCTTCAACCGCTGCGAAGTGCGCATCGATTCCGCCGACGCCTTGCCGGCCGATGACACTTATCTCTTCTCTGTCGAGCGCTCCGATCCTCAACCGGTCTTGCTCGTGCACGAATCGTCGGACACGCGTTCGCCCGTATATATCGGATCCGCTCTAGGCTCGGCCGCCGATTCAGCTTTCTCTTTTGAATCGCTCACCGTCGATCGTGCGGCCGATGTTCCGCTCTCCAAGTACGCGTTCGTCGTGCTCTCGGATGTCGGCTCGCTGCCGTCGCAATTCGAAAACGACCTCGTGCGCTATGTCCAAGGCGGCGGAGGAGTCCTGATCGCAGCCGGCACGTCCACCGGCCACCGCTCGCGCATTCCCGTCTCGCAGCAGAGCATTCTCTCGACGCATGACTACTCGCGGGATGCCGCGCGATACCTCACCGCCGGCGACACTGATGCGTCGCATCCGTCCATGGCGAATAGCGAGCATTGGTCCGGCGCAAAATTTTTCTACGCCGTCGCGGTCGATCCCGCCGACTCGCGCGTGGTCGCCCGGCTAACGGATCAGACCCCTCTGCTGCTCGACAAAAAAATCGGCGAAGGCCACGCCCTGCTACTCACCACAGGTCTCGACGATCTGACCAACGATCTGCCCGTCCAACCGGTCTTCGTCCCATTCGTGAAGCAGGCGGCGCTCTATCTTTCCGGCACGGCGGACCGCGCCGGCTCACGAATTGTCGACTCCAGCCTGGAGCTGCGTACATCCAAGGACCAGGCCGTCAGCGTCGAAATAGTGGACCCGGCCGGCCGCCGCCCTCTTTCGCTTCAGGAAGCGACCACGGCCGAGTCGTATCAGCTCGCGAGCAGCGGTTTCTACGATGTTCGCCTCGCTAACGGACGCCGCGATCTCGTCGCCGCAAATCCGGACCGCCGCGAGTCGAATCTCGAGGGTGTCCCAGAGGATGATCTATCGCTCTGGCGCGGGAGCAGCGGCGCCACCGAAACGCAGCAGGCCGCAGCCGCGCTCGGCGAATCGGAACCGGCGAAACCGCGCAGCCTTTGGTGGTACGCTATGCTTTTGGTGCTGCTGGCTGGCATCGCGGAATCGCTGGTCGCGAGTCGTTATCTGGCCACACAACGGGAAGAGCCACAGACGGGCCCTAACTGAGCAATGACCGCGCGTCAACAGCTCGAAACGTACCTGCAGCAGCTGCAACGCCGCTTGAGAATCCGCACCACCCTGCGCGGCGCCGCAATTCTCGCCTCGTCCGCTCTCCTCACCACGGTCGTACTGGTGCTCATCGCCAACGCCCTAAGATTCTCGGGCGCTAGTCTCGCCGGCGCGCGCATCGTCCTCTACCTCGTCATCGCGGCCTGTATTGCGTTCGGCTGCGTCCTTCCCTTACTGCGGATGACTCGTCGCCGCAGTGCGTGGGAGGCTGAAACGCTCGTCCCGGACTTCGGTCAGCGGCTGGTAACTCTCGCTGAGCGCGATCGCGAAGGCCAGACGCAAGGCGCCTTCGCCGAGTTGCTGGCCGCCGACACGCTGAAAATCGCCCAGCGCGCCGAAGCAGCCACGTTGGTGCCCAACAAGAATCTGATGATCTCGCTCGGTGCTGCTCTCGCCTCGCTCGTCGCGCTGATCTGGATGATCGTCGCGGGCCCGGGCTTCCTCGGCTACGGCGCCGCTCTGCTCTGGGCCGGAAATGCCGGAGCTGCGCCCCTCTACGATCTCCGGGTCACTCCCGGCGACGCCACGGTGCGCCGAAATTCCGACGAGCTCATCAGCGTCGAGCCGCGCGGCATTCAAACGAACGACATGCGCATCTACGCGCGCTACGAAAGCACCTCGAAATGGGACCAGCTTCCGATGCAGGCGCAGCCCGGCACATCGAATTTCCAGTTTGTCTTCGCCGGCCTGCCCGAAGGCGTCGAGTATTACGTCGAGGCCGGTCAGTTGCGCTCGCCCCATTTCCATATTCGCGTTACCGATGTTCCCGCCGTGAAGCAGATCCGCGTCACCTATCGCTTCCCGGCCTGGACCGGCATTCCCACATCGTCCGACGATCATGGCGGCGATCTTCACGCCATCGAAGGAACCGACGCCGATCTTGAAATCACGATGGATCGCCCGTTGGCCAACGGCGTCCTGGTCATCGACGACGATCGCCAAATTCAGCTGCACCGCGGCGCGAGCAATTCCTATACCGGAACGATTCACCTGGAAAAAGACGGCGCGTATCACGTAGCCGCGCTCGACCAGGGCCAGCCGGTCCGCATCTCCGAGGACTACTTCATCAACGCGACCAAGGCTGACGCGCCCGACGTGGTGATCGTGCGCCCGGCCGGCGATTACCGCGCCACTCCCATCGAAGAAGTGACGGTCGCAGCCAAAGCGGACGACGCATTCGGACTCCGCGATTTCACGCTTCATTATTCCGTGAACGGCGGCGCCGACCAGTCCCTAAACCTGCTCTCTCATCCCGGCGCAAAGGCAGCTGACGGATCAACCATCGTTCGCCTGGAAGACTTCAAAGCCGTGCCGGGCGATATCGTCAGCATCTACGCCACTGCAAAAGACGCACACGCCGAATCCCGCACCGACATGTTCTTCATCCAGGCCGAGCCTTTCGAGCGCGAATATGCGCAGTCGCAGCAGGCCGGAGGCGCCGGAGGTGGTGGTTCCGGCGGTGGTAACGCTCCCGACGAAATCTCCCGGCGCCAGAAGGAAATCATCGGATCCACGTGGAAGCAATTGGGCGACAAAAATGCCACGGCCGAAAGCGCCGCCCAGAACGCCAAATTCCTGTCCGGCGTTCAAGCCAAACTTCACGATCAGGCCGTCTCGCTCGCGAATCGTCTGCAGATGCGCGGTCTCGACGGCGGCAACGAAGAATTCGATGCATTCCAGAAAAACATGAATGCCGCAGCGAACGCCATGACGCCCGCGGCGGACACGCTGCGCGGCGAGAAATGGAAGGACGCCATCCCGCACGAACAGCAGGCGCTGCAATATCTGCTGCGCGCCGAAGCTACCTTCCGCAAGATCGAAGTCGCGTTCGGCAGCGCCGGCGGAGGGGGTGGTGCCGGCGGCAGCGCGGGACGCGATCTCGCGAGTCTTTTCGACCTCGAGCTCGACACTCAGAAAAACCAGTACGAAACGGCGCAAACGGGAAATTCCGCCGCGCAGCAAAGCGAAAAAGTGGACGAGGCGCTTCGCAAGCTCGACGAACTCGCGCGGCGCGAAGAACAACTCGCCTCGCAGAACAATGCCAATTCGCCCGACTCACGCTGGCAGCAGGAAATGCTGCGCCGCGAAGCCGAAGAGCTGCAGCGCCAGATCGAGCAGCTCGGCCGCAGCGGAAATTCGCAATCGAACTCGCCGGACGGCCAGCCCTCGGGCCAATCTTCGAGCAGCGGCGGCTCGGCGTCCGACCCGCGCGTGCAGCAGGCGCTCAATCAGATGCGCCAGGCCAATGACGACATGCGCCGCGCCAATTCCGAGGGCCAACAGGGCCAGGCCGACGCGCGCCGTGCGGCTCAGCGACTTCGCGACGCCACGAATTTGCTGGGCGGCACGCAGCACCAACAGAATTCCGGCCGCCTCGATGCACTTGCGCAAGAGGCGCAGCGACTTGCAAAGGAGCAGCGCGGCCAATCCGACCGCATTCGCGATCTAGCGCGGCTGGCCGCGAGCGGTGATCCCGGGGCCCAGTCCACGTACAGCGCGGTGCAATCGCTGGCCGACGATCGGCAGAAGCTCGCGGACGATCTCGCGCGCCTGGAAAGCCAGATGCGAGACTCCGTGCGCGATCTTGCTTCCGGAAACCACGCCGCGGCTTCCAAGCTTCGCGATGCCCTGCGTCAGGCGGACCAATCGAACCTTGATAGCCGCGTGCAGCGCAGCGCGGATATGCTGCGCCGCGGAGCAGATCCCGATCGCAATGGCAGCGAGGGGCAGATCGCCTCCGACCTCGATCAGCTGAATCAGCAGACGCGCGACGCGCAGCAGGCGCTCGGCAACGGCACTCAGCCCGGCGATTCGCAGAACGCGCTCGACCAGGTGCAGACGCTTCGGGATCGCCTGCAAGCGCTCGATCGCAATTCCAACCCGGGCGCGCGAAATTCTCCGGGCAACCGCGGTGGTCAACAGAACGGCCAGCAAAGTGGTTCGCAAAACGGCGCGCAGTCCGGTCAGCAAGGCGGGCAACAAGCGGGCCAACAACCCGGCCAACAAGCTGGGCAAGGGGCGGGTCCGGGCGGGGATCGCAACAGCGCCGTCGGCCAGTTTGTGAATCCCGGCGGCGGATACAACCGCGGACCGGTCTACGGCGGCATGAATACCGGCAACAACGTTTACAATTATGGCCAGATGCCGTCTCCGCCCGATGGTTACGCGAATCCGGTTCCCGAGCAGGCCTATCGCGACAGCATCGCCCAGCTCGATCAGCTTCGCCAATCGGTGAAGGACGATCCCGACGCGCTGCGCCAGGTGCAGGATTTAATTCGCGAAATGCAGCGCCTGGATCCCAGCCGTTTCCCCGGCAATCCCGCCATGGTTGAGGAGCTGCACAATCGTGTCCTCGGAGACGTGGACAAGCTCGAGCTTCAGTTGCGCCGCGCGACCGACGCCAAACAGTCCGGCCAGGTGCACAATTCCGAATCTCAACCCGTGCCGCCCGGATACGAAGACGCCGTCGCCGACTATTTCCGGCGCTTGGCCAAGATGCCTTAGGTCAGCCGTGCGGCGTCGTTTGCGGTTGCCGCGCAGTCTTAGAGCGATGAGCGTCCTGTTGCGCATCTGCCGCGATATTCACGCTTGCGAACGACGCCGAGATGCTCTAGTCACTCTGGTGGGATTCGGTGTTCATGCCTGGGAAAATGACTCGCGGAATCATGAAGAGAAGACCAGAATTCGATTCGCGGACACTTGGCCTTGAGGTTGCCGCCGGGCTCGAGGGGTGTCGAGAAGCGTGGGTCCCATAGCACCCGAATCCCATCGGAGGCGTATGATGCGCGCGAGCCAGAGGTTCAAAACCCAGATTCTAGTTCAGATCAAACAGGGCCAACTGTCACAAACATTTCAGAACACCGCACGCGGACTCGCTGTGATCACCCTGATGCTGCTGATCGAGGTCCCAATGGCGTTGGCCCAGGCGCCGTGGGCGACGCTCGATGCGCCCCCGTCGGGAATCGCGCCTTCCGGAGATGTTCTTCGACCCGGACACCTTGGTCGCCAGATCGGAAACGTCGAGCAAACCATGCATTTTTATTACGATCTCATCGGACTGGAACTTCGCGGAACACGCGAGCAGCCGCGTCCATTTAGCGCGCATCGCGGGCTGCAGGAATTTGTGGAGCTCGGCCAGGACGTGTCGGATCCCTATGACGCATATAGCCGCGCGGCGCTTCTTCCCATTCCCGGGACCGCCGCCGCGCCGGGCGGGCCTGAAATGACCATTGAGGCGATCGAAATAAAAGGAATCGCGTCTCGCCCATTCAACCCACCGTTGACCGATCCGGGTGCCTCGTACCTAACGCTAGTAGTAACCGACCTGGATAAGACGCTGGGTCTTCTGAATGATGAGAAATTTCCTGTGATCACGGTCGGCGGGAACCCCGTCGAACTCTCCGGCTGGCCAGGTATGACCGGCAAAATCCGTGCGGTGTTCGTGCGCGATCCTGACGGATACCCCGTCGAATTGATCGAAGTGAGTCCCGCCCAGGCGACGACCGCCGCACCCGGCAGCAAGGTCGTAGGCGCACGTGCCACCGTGGTTGTGGACGATCTTGAAAAAACATGCCGTTTGTACCAGAGCCTTGTCGGACCTGACTTCAAGTTTTGGGTAAGTCCGTCGTACATGGGAGACAAGGCCTACGAGGATCTGACCGGCACGACCGGCCAATTCCGGCTGGCACTGGCGATGGTTCCGGGCTCTCCGGTAATCATGCAGTTCATCGAATACAAGAAGCACAACAAGCACTTTGCGCGCGGATTTTTTCAGGATCCCGGCGCAGCCCATTTCTTGTTTTTCTCCAAAGACGACGACGTGATGATTGCGCGGGTCAAAGCAGCCCATCTCCACACTCTGAGCAAGTCGGACGTACCGGTTTTCATCAGTCCGACGACGCGCTCTTTCTTCGTACCGGATCCTCAGGGTTTCTGGATGGAGTTCATGGACAACGGCGTAAAGACGGACCCCACGGCGAAATAACTCCAGATAATCCGCCGACGCACTTTCTTTTCCCCATCGCCGCCGATCAAGAGTTTGCCCCGTCGAAGCCCTATCACCAGCCCGGAGATTTGTGCGCCAGAAAGATCGTATGGGAAGGGCCGCCCTTGTTGAGGCGACCTCGCACGCGCTCCACTTCGACGACGAACCTCCCATGGCGCAAGCGCTGCTCGAATTTCCGATCCTCTCGGGCCGACCAGACGGCTAGCACACCGTGCATCTTGAGGGCCGCGAACGCGATGGCGATCCCTCGGTCATCATAGAGTCCGGCATTGTTGGAGGCGGCAAATGCTGCCGGACCGTTGTCCACGTCAAGCAGCACGGCATCGAACTCGCTCGGGCGTGAACTGAGTGTGATGGCAACGTCATCCATCTCGACTCGCACACGCGAATCCTTCAGCGGATCTCCGGCCAGCGGTCCGAGCGGACCGCGATTCCATTCGACCACCGCGGGAACGATTTCAGCCACGACCACTAGCGCGTCCGGCGGGAGGAGATCGAGTGCGGTGCGCAGAGTGAAACCCATACCGAGCCCGCCGATCAGTACGCGAGGCTGCTCGATCGTCCGCGCCCGTAGGCAACCGAACGTCGCCAGCGCCTCTTCGGAGCCGTGCATGCGGCTCGACATCAGGCTCTTTCCGTTGGCGAGAATGACGTACTCGTCGCTGCGACGAATCAGCTTCAGGACGGTACCGTCTCGAGAGAAGGCTTGGCCGAGCAACTCCAAAGGCTTCACGAAAGTGATGTTACCGGAGACGAAATCGTAAGTAAAAACAGACCGATCAACATCGGCCAAACGACCAATCACCTTCGGCTCCCCGAACCGACGCTATTCGGCTGCGGTGCGCTCCGATTTACAGTTGAAACGGCATCCGCTAGGGCTTTGGAAGTGGGACCGCGAACATTTTAAACGTTCCCGGATCCTTGTCCTTCATCGCGGGATCCTGCATATAATTCAGTTTCCCCTCAACGACCCACGCGGTTCCTTTTGTGGCTGTTACGCCAGGAGTGCTGGCCATTCCTTCCTTCAACGTCTGAAGAACGACCGTCTGCCTTTCAGGACCCGAGAACGTAACGATGGACATCTTCCCGGAATTCTCAGCCATCAATAGCCTGTGCTTCCCGATCGCACGCATGCCGTCGGGGCGATCGAGCGACCGAGGAAGTTTAAGTTCAATAACTTTCGTCGCTTTTCCGTCCGGCCCGAGATCCAGGCGCAGAAGTTTGCCGGCCGTAACGCTGTTCACATACAGCGTTGTCTTGTCGCCAAAGGCCAGTCCGTCGGCGCCTGCCAGAAGCGGATCCTTGGCGGCAATTTCCAGAGCCGTCGCTCCTGGCTTCAGCATCACAACGCTGCCCTGGCGGGTGTCCGTCACGTAGGCGGTGCGATCCACTCCGACCGCGATGTCGTTGCAGAGAGTGCCGTCGCCCGGCAAAACATAAGAGTTCTTGGGCGCGCCACTCGTCAAATCGAAGGTCTTCACCGAGGTCGCCTCTCCGGTGGGGCCAAGTTTATTGGAACAAACCCACAGCAGCTGATTCTTCTCATCGGCGTAAACGCCGAGCACGGAATTCAAGCCACTTGTGCCAGGCTTAATCCATTCCTCCACCGTCGTTTTCCCGGGGGCGATCCGCATCACGTTGCCGTGTCCCAGGCTTCCGACAATCAATGTTCCGTCAGCGGTGGACGTTATGCTCTCCGGAAACACCCGCGTGCCGGGAAGCGTAATCTCTGTTCGAGTTTCAGCGGCATAAACTCCCACTGCCAGCGCGAGCAATGCAGTCAGCCGGAACCCCCGGAAAACCGAGTTACGATCGCTCGCTCGTTTCACGTTTCCCCCATCTCCCCGCCAGCGATAAAGGGTCATCGGCAGCCGGATGCAGAATGTATCACAATCGCCTCGATACGTGTTTCTATGGCGACTATAATTGCGCTAGTTCGTATCTCGTGCGAGAGACCGCCCTTGCCAGCGACTTCGACGGCATCGCCAGTCCATGTCTGCCAGAGTTAGAATCGAATCGGCGGGATTGTTGTGAAGCAACGGTTCGGATGAGTGGCTACAAGGGAGGTTTCGTTATGTCTGCGAGTGCTTTCGACAAATCCACCGCGAGGAAGCCGCTCCCGGTGCGCAATCCGCGCACCGGTGAAATTGATATGTACATCACGCCGCCGTCGTCCGAGGAGATCGCGGCTGCTTGCGCGCGATTGAGAAAGGCGCAGGAGACCTGGGGACGGGCGCCGCTCGAACATCGCATCGGCGTGATGAAGAAATGGGCGGATCGCCTGCAAGCGCACCGCGCCAGATTGATCGAAGCAGACTCTATGGACACAGGGTATGGGCAGATTTCAAAGGTCGCGCCGGATATGGTGATTGGGAGCGTCCTGCGGATGTGCGCGATCGCGCCCGCCATCTTCGAACGTTCGCATCGCGCCGGCCGCTCACCTGGGGCTCCGAATGTCGCTTATCGCACGAACCTGCGACCCTATCCTGTGGCCGGAATCATTGGGCCGTGGAACGCGCCGCTTATGCTCTCGACCTTGCATGCGGTTCCCGCGCTTTTCGCCGGCTGCGCGGTGATCGTCAAGCCGAGCGAAGTCACGCCGCGATTTGTGAAACCGATGATGGAGACGATCCGTGAAACGCCCGAGCTGGCCGAAGTGTTCACATTTGTTGTGGGCGATGGCGATACCGGGCAAGAGATTGTTGAAAACGTGGACATCATCAATTTTACGGGCAGCGTTCCCAACGGCCGCAAGGTCGCGGAAGCATGCGCGAAACGATTTATTCCCTCGATTCTCGAACTCGGCGGCAAGGATCCGGCAATCGTCACCGAGACCGCGGATTTGCAAAAGGCCGCAACCGCGGTCCTGCGCGGCGCGGTCACCAGCACGGGCCAAGTCTGTTTTTCCATCGAGCGCATCTACGTGCAAGAGAAAGTGCACGATGCCTTCATCGAACTTCTAGTGAAGGAAGCCGAGCGCGTCGAACTGAATTACCCCGACGCCCATCACGGACAGATTGGTCCGTTCATCGCTGAGCGTCAGGCAGCCATTGTTGACGACCATCTCGACGACGCCGTTCGCAAGGGGGCCAAAATCCGGACCGGTGGCAAGAGCGAAAATCTGGGTGGCGGCCTCTATATGCGCCCCACAGTTTTGACCGACGTCACCCACGACATGAAAATTATGCGAGATGAGACCTTCGGTCCGGTTATGCCCGTGATGAAATATGCCACGGAAGCCGATGCTGTGCGACTTGCCAATGACACCTATTTTGGACTGTCCGCTGCAGTCATCGCCGGTTCCGAGGATGAGGCGCGGCGGCTGGCCGACCAGCTCGACGCCGGAACCGTGAGCGTCCAGGATACGTTCCTCACGTTTGCCGGCTTCGGTGCCGGCCTGCAACCCGACGCCTTCAAATTCTCCGGAATGGGCAGCCGTTCCGGGATTCTGGCCTTCTTGCGGAGCCAAGCTGTCCTAACCAATACGGCCGAGCCAGCCAGCATCATCGAGGAAGAGCTGAAGGCCGTTCGCTAGCTTTTGCGCTCACCGTTCGTCGCGCAATCGCGAGGGAGATACGCGAAATAGAGGCTAAGTCGCCTTGACATAACTGTATGATACGTATTAAACCGTTGTTGCAGAGAACTTTATGGAGCGGTTGCAGCTCGGTGCGATTCTGGGCGGGCGAGGGCGACTTGATTCGGTGTGAATACCTGTTCGAAAATTTCGATGCACGCGGCGGCGACGACTACCTCAATCGGTTCGCGCGCAAATTGGACGAACTGTTTCGTGCCGGCTGGACCGCGCCGGAGGTAAACAGGGATCCGGCCCTCAAGGGCTGGTGGCAACTCAGTCTCGTGAAATACGACAGTTCGGAGCCTCGGACGGCTCCGTCGCGATCCTGATTGGGATCGCGGTTTTGAGTACAGACCGCCCCGTGAGGTCTGTTAACCTGCGACTGGGGGGAATTACCATCGATGGAACGCTTTTCTAGCAGCGTGTTGGCCGTGCTCGCGATCGGGCTCGTTCTGATCTTCGTGTCGGGGAAGGAATATGCCGGAGCCCGCGATGGAGGTCCTGGGAATGGCTCCGCTGGCGTAAGCCCGTTCACCGATTTCCACGGGGAAGCCCCTGGCAACGTTCACCACATCACGGCAGCGGATCTTCCGGCGCCCTACGCGACTAAGTCCGCAGCGATCTTTACTCCGCCGATCCCTCAGCCGGCCGATGCGTGGCCCAAGGCTCCGGCCGGTTTCAAGGTGGAACGCTTCGCCGAGAAACTCAACAACCCCCGCCTGATTCAACGGGCCCCGAATGGCGATCTGTTCGTCGTCGAGACCTATCCGGGGAAAGTGCTGGTGTTTCGCGGCATCACCGCCGATGGAAAGCCCCAGCAGACCGAAGAGTTCACCAGCGGCCTTACTCTACCTTTTGGGCTGGCATTTTATCCGCCGGGTCCGAGTCCCCAGTATCTTTACGTTGGCAACACGGATTCCGTCGTTCGCTTTCCCTATCGGAACGGCGATATGAAGGCCACCGGGCCTTCCGAAGTAATTGTTCCCAATCTTCCGCCGGGTAACGTCCCGGGGCAACCCGCCAAACCTGGCACCGGCGGCCACTTCACGCGTAACGTCGCTTTCTCGCTCGATGGAAAGCACATGTACATTGCCGTGGGTTCGCGAACCAACGTGCCTACCGTTGATCCGGATCCAACCGAGTTTCACCGCGCCAACGTACTGGTGGCGAATCCGGACGGTTCGGATTTGCAAGTCTACGCGTCAGGGATTCGCAATCCTGTTGGCCTCACCGTACAACCTGGCACCGGCGACGTCTGGGTGTCGGTGAACGAACGCGACGAGCTTGGCGACAATCTCCCTCCGGATTACATTACGCATATTCAGGAAGGCGGCTTCTACGGCTGGCCCTGGTATTACACGGGCGGAAATCAGGACCCTCGTTTTGCCGGCAAGCACCCGGAGCTCAAGGACAAGGTGATCGTTCCCGATGTGCTCATGGAGCCGCACGACGCATCGCTCCAGCTGACCTTTTATCAGGCGACACAGTTCCCGAAAGAATATCGGGGACAGATTTTCGCCGCCGAGCACGGCTCGTGGAACCGCTCGGTCCGCACCGGCTATGAGGTGGTGTTCGTTCCACTCCACAACGGCCACGCAACGGGCGAGTACCAGGATTTTCTCACGGGCTTCGTCACCGAGAAGGGTGAAGTCTGGGGTCGTCCGGTGGGAGTTGCGGTGGCGACGGACGGCTCGTTGATGGTCACCGACGATGGTTCGAACTCCATCTGGCATATCAGTTACAAGAAATAGGCGGCTGCCTCAGCGCTGCGCGCCGGGCCCGCATACTTTGAATGCGAAAGGGTATTCACAAATGAAATTCCAAATGGTTCGCTGGATATTTATTTTGGTGGTCGCGATGGCCGCCAGTTTTACGATTGCTGCTCAGCAGGCCGCGCCGCCAGCCGGAAATGCTCCGCCAGCGCCTCCGCCGCCTGGGCTGGTAATATCGAGTCCGTCGTTCAGTGACGGCGCCAGAATCCCGACGCAATATACCTGCTCGGCCACCACGCCGCCGCCTGGCGGACCAAGGAACATTTCGACCGGTGTGTCGCCGGCATTGCGCTGGATGAATGCGCCGAAAGGCACCGTGACGTTCGTTCTCATTCTGCACGATCCGGATGCGCACATTCCGAAGGCGACGACCGATATCACGCACTGGATGGTCTTCAATATTCCTGGCGATACGATGCAGCTCGCCGAAGCCGTCCCGCCGGACGCTCCCTTGGCCAACGGCGCCTTACAAGGCACGAACATCACCGGGAAAGCCGCCTATCAGGGTCCGTGCGCTGGCCCCCCGAATCCGCATCACTACACCTTCGAACTATCGGCGCTCGATCAAAAGCTGGATTTGCCGCAGGGCGCCACCCGCGACCAAATTCAGAAGGCGATGGAAGGGCATGTTATCGGAAATGCCGTTTATATCGGCCTATTCAACCGATAGATTCAGTCCGGCGATGAAGAAAACCTCGAAATTCGTCTGAATGGAAGGGAAAAAATATGGCTACTGCTACGCAAGCGATTCCCGTCGATGAAAATGTGAGCCGTTTTGTCGCGAAGAAGCGACAGATGCTGATCAACGGAAAATGGGTGGATGCAGCCTCGGGCAAATCTTTCCCGACTTACAATCCAGCGACCGGCGAAATTTTGGCTCAAGTCGCTGAAGGCGACCACGAGGACATCGATCGCGCCGTGGCGGCCGCCCGCGCCGCGTTTGACCGAGGTCCGTGGAAGAAGTTCACGCCGTCGGAACGCGGCCGCATCGTCTGGAGACTGGCGGACCTCCTCGAGAAGCACGCGGAGGAATTCGCGCAATTGGAGTGCCTGAACCAGGGCAAACCGCTGGCCATCGCCCGAATCGCCGATGTGCCGGTTTCGATTGACCAGCTCCGCTATTATGCCGGCTGGGCCACGAAGATCGAAGGCAACACGATCCCGATCTCGGCTCACGGCGCGAAATTCCTGGCCTATACGTTGCGCGAGCCCATCGGCGTGGTGGGCCAGATCATTCCTTGGAACTTCCCGCTGATCATGGCCACGCTGAAACTTGCGCCGGCACTTGCCTCCGGCTGCACAGTGGTATTGAAGCCTGCTGAACAAACTCCGCTTACCGCGTTGCTGTTGGGCGAACTGATCGAGGAAGCCGGGTTTCCCGAGGGCGTCGTCAACATCGTCACCGGATACGGCGAAACGGCCGGCGCGGCGCTCGCTCGTCATCCGAATGTCGACAAGATCGCATTCACAGGCTCGACGGAAGTCGGAAAGCTGATCGTTCATTCCGCCTGCGGAAATTTGAAAAAAGTCTCGCTTGAGCTCGGCGGAAAATCTCCCAACATTGTTTTCCAGGACGCCGAAATTGACAGCGCCATTCCTGGCGCCGCCAACGCTATCTTTTTCAATCAGGGCCAAGTGTGCTGCGCGGGCTCGCGGCTCTACGTTGAAGATCAACAATTCGATCGAGTCGTTGACGGTGTTTCGCAACTCGCGTCCAAGATTCGCATCGGTCCTGGGATGGACGCGACGACCCAGATGGGGCCGCTCGTCTCCGAAGAACAGCTCAACCGCGTTTGCAGCTATCTCGAATCCGGACTATCGGAAGGTGCGAAGGCCACTGTTGGCGGCAGCCGCGAAGGCACCAAGGGCTATTTCGTCAAGCCCACGGTGCTCGTGAACACCAACGAAAAAATGAAAGTCGTGCGCGAGGAAATCTTTGGGCCGGTCGTGACGGTCATGCCGTTCAGCGACGTAGACGACCTCGTCGCAAAGGCCAACAACACGCAGTTCGGGCTCGCGGCAGCCGTCTGGACGCGCGACATTAAGAAGGCACATCGCATCGCGTCCGAGCTCCGAGCCGGAACGGTCTGGATCAACTGCTACGGCATTCTTGATTCGGCCATGCCGTTCGGCGGTTACAAGCAATCCGGCTGGGGTCGCGAAATGGGACACCAGATGCTTGATCTTTATACCGAGACGAAATCGGTCTGTACCCCGATCTCGTAGTGGGCACCGGGTAGCTTGATTGTCGGCGCTCGCGGGTGGCGACCCGTAGGGTTTCGTTCCATGGATCCCGAGCGCGTGGCGTGCCCTTCGGCGCCCGATGGTTCCGCTTTCGCGAATCCGGAGAACTGCATGACAGAGACGGAAGATGAGCGCGCAAACGAGCTTCGTGCCGCTCAGGCCAAAGCGGACAAGCTGTTCCATGAAATAGACGCGCGCGGCCTGATTCGTGCAGGCATCACCGAGAGCAAACTGAACGACGAAATATACGCTTTGGCCAGGGAACTGTACGGAATCGAGACCTATTGGCACAAACGAATCGTTCGTGCCGGCAGAAATACCTTGATGCCTTACGCCGAGAATCCGCCTGACCTGGCGATCGGCGCGGATGACATCCTGTTTCTGGACCTCGGGCCCGTGTTCGAGAAATGGGAAGCAGATTTCGGCCGCACCTTCGTCCTTGGCTCCGATCCTGTAAAGCGCAAACTGCAAATGGATGTCGGTGAGGCGTTCGCTGACGGGAAGCGACATTTCCATGAGCAACCAAACATCACGGGCAGCGAGCTTTTTAGCTATGCCCAATCGCTCGCGGCTAAGTTCGGATGGGAGTTCGGCGGCACCATTGCGGGGCATCTGATCGGTGAGTTTCCTCACGAAAAGATCGCCGGCGACAAGGTGAGTCTCTACGTTCATCCTGACAGTCACCTGCCGATGCGTCGTCTGGATGAAAACGGGCAACAGCGTCACTGGATTTTGGAGATTCACTTCGTTGACAGAGTTCGCCAGATCGGCGGCTTCTACGAGGAGTTGTTGACGGTCGACCCGTAGCTGATATGGGCTGAGAAGCTATCGTGCGAGCCAGACGCGGCAAATTCTGCCGCGGCGGGTGAGGACATGGCAACAACCGTGCGATCGATGTATTTGGCGATAGTTAGATTTTTGTTTCTAGTCGTTGGCCTTCAGGAGGCTTCATGCGATTCCCGACCTCGTTCAAGACTCTGTTCCTCATCTTCGTCGCAGTGGCCGTGTTGTGGGCCGGTGCTTCATGGATACATGCCGAACATCGTTTGAGTCCTGCTGAAGGCGCCGGGGTTCAAGGGTGCCCCAAAGATGACAGCGGTTTGGCATTGCCTGCCGGTTTTTGCGCGACGATATTTGCCGACGGCATCGGCCACGCGCGCCATCTTGTCGTCTCGCCCACAGGTGTGGTCTACGTGAACACCTGGTCGGGGCGGTACTACGGCAACGACAAGCCTCATGCGGGCGGGTTTCTGGTTGCGCTGCAAGATACCAAGGGCAGCGGCAAGGCCGACGTAGCGGAACGCTTCGGTGAAACCGTCGCTAGCGGCGGAGCGGGTGGCACCGGAATCTCTCTGTATAGGGATTCGGTCTACGCCGAGATTAATGATCGAATCGTTCAATATCCATTGGCAGCAGGTTCCATCGTGTCGAATGGCTCCGGCGTTACGATCCTCTCGGGATTGCCTTTGACCGGGGATCATCCCATGCATCCCTTTATCATCGATTCCAAGGGGGCGCTGTATGTGGATGTGGCCACCCCGAGTAATTCCTGCCAGCTGAAGAATCGGACGCTCGAATCACCCGGTGCCGACCCCTGCAAAGAACTCGAAACTCGAGGCGGCATCTGGCTGTATGACGCGAATAAGACGAACCAGGTCTTTTCGGCGGCTGAGCGCTTCGCCACCGGAATCCGCAACGGCGAAGGTTTTGCCTTCGATGGGGCAGGGCGGCTGTTCGGTACGCAGCATGGGCGCGACCAGTTGCACGCGAACTGGCCAAACCTTTACAAACCGGATCAGGAGGCCACGCTGCCGGCCGAAGAAGTGCTGCTTCTGAAAAAAGGCGGCGACTATGGTTGGCCCGAGTGCTACTTCGACTCGTTCGTCCAAAAGCTGGTTTTGGCACCGGAATACGGCGGTGACGGCGGGAAGAAGCTCGGTGTCTGTGAGGACAAAATTGCTCCCGTCGCGGCATTTCCCGCTCATTGGGCCCCGAACGGGATGACGCACTACGACAAAAAACAATTTCCCGAGCGCTACCGAAATGGCGTGTTTGTTGCGTTCCATGGTTCGTGGGATCGAGCGCCGTACCCGCAGGCCGGATACAACGTAGTGTTTCAGCCGCTTTCGGGCGATCACGCGTCCGGCCCGTGCGAGGTATTTGCGGATGGATTCGCGGGGGCCATCAAGTCACCGGATAAGGCCGCGCATCGTCCGAGCGGTCTTGCCGTGGGACCCGAGGGTGCTCTGTACGTTTCCGATGATGTGGCTGGGCGCATCTATCGGATCATCTATCTTGGCGGCTCGGCTAACGCTGGCGCCAAAATCACTTCGTGTCCAAGCGCTACTGCTCCCGCCGGTGAGGTGGTTGCGGCTCCGTCCAAACCACCGGAGGGCACCAACCCGGACGCCGCCGCAGCCGCAAATACTGGCGGTCCGGTTCCGCAAGGAGCAACGCCTCAAATGGTCGCGCTTGGAGCGCAAATTTATCGGGGGCAGGTCGGCGGGGCGGCATGCACCGGCTGCCACGGTCAGAGCGCCGAGGGAACCACGCTCGGTCCTGACCTGACGGGCGAGAAATGGTTGTGGAGCGACGGCAGCTACGCCGGAATCGCGAAAACGATTACCGATGGCGTGTCACAACCAAAACAATTTCGCAGTCCGATGCCGCCGATGGGTGGCGCGCAGCTTTCCGCCGATCAGGTATCGGCGGTTGCGGCGTACATATGGGGCTTGAGCCACAAGGTGCAGTAATCGTCCGCGAACGCGAGCGGGTATTGCCACTGATCTCGCCGTAACGGAGTTCGAGTTACAGGTGTTTTCTCGCGGCGCATGGGATCGAGAACCCAAACGAGAGGCTCGCTCGCCGCTACCGACTCACGTAAAGATCGGGAAGCTGCTTTTTCAGATTAGCGACCTTCGGGAGATCGTTCATCATGATGTAGGGATTATCCGGATGATGAACGGCATAATCCTGGTGGTATTCCTCAGCACGATAGAACGCTTTTTCCGGAAGAATCTGCGTCACGATCCGGTTTGAAAACACCTTTGCCTGGGTCAGTTGGTCCACGTAGGCTTGGGCGATTCGCTGTTGGTCCGGATTCGAGAAGAAGATCGCCGACCGATACTGCGTCCCTACGTCCGGGCCTTGCCGATTGAGCTGCGTCGGATCGTGCGCCACGGAGAAAAACACCTTCAACAGCTGACCGAAAGTAATCTTCGACGGATCGTAGAGGACCTCGACGGATTCGGCGTGTCCCGTTTCGCCGCTACTGACGTCCTCGTAGCTCGGACTCTTTACGTTACCGCCGGAATAGCCCGCAGTCGCTTTGTTGACCCCCTTCACGTGTTCAAATACCGCCTGAATTCCCCAAAAGCATCCTCCGGAGAGGACGACTGTTTCCTGACCTTTCGTAGCGGCGGGCGATTCGTCCACTTTCGGATCCGGAAGTGCATTTGCCGCCGTCGCAGTGTTGCAACCGATCGCCGCGATCAATGCCAGAGAGCTCGCGAGCATGATTAGTGAAAATCTTCGATATCGAGTCATCTTCCCATCCTCCTTCCTACATCCTCATCGTGGGGCGTATTTCTCGAAGCAGCCAGACTGCTTCGATTAGCCTTTGGCGAATCTCATTGCGACCGAGTTCATGCAATAGCGCAAACCCGTCGGGCGCGGTCCGTCGTTGAACACGTGGCCCAGATGCGCGTCGCATCTCCGGCAGGAAACGGCTGTGCGCTCCATGTCCAGGCTATTGTCCCCCAATTCCACGATATTCTCTTTGGCAATCGGCGCCCAAAAGCTCGGCCAGCCGGTGCCGGATTCGAACTTCGTCGCCGAACTGTACACCGCGGTGTCGCAACAGATGCAGCGAAATACGCCTTTGTCGTGAACGTTCAAAAGGTCTCCACTAAACGCTCTCTCTGTCCCCGCGTGCCGGGCGACTTCGAAGGACTCGGGCGACAATTGCTTCCTCCACTCCGCGTCCGTTTTTTGAATGGCGGGAACCGAAACCGTTCCTTTTCGCTCGCCATCATCCGTAAATTCAACGATGGTGACCTGCTTGGGCATCGCCGCGGGCGCAGGCTCCGCGCGGGCGGGTTGCGGTCGCTCGTAGCGCCAGAATGCAAGGCCAGCCACCGCGGCGCCGGATGCCAGCAGGAACGTCCTTCGTCCCACGGACCGTCGCGAGCTTTCATTTTCCAAGTCTGATTGAAACATTGCGACCTCCCTTATTCGAACCTAGCCGAACGTGAAAGCAAATGCCTGGACGTCGGGATCCAGAAACTCGATTTGAAAAGTCCGATCCTCAACCTTGCCTTTTTGCCGGATCAACTGGTAGAGACGATATTCGTTCACCGTCCCGTTCCCCTGGCCATCCACGTCAACTCCGTGATCGTCGAGCGGCGGGCTGCCGTCCAGAAGCACGCGGAAGCGGATGGGGCGACCGTCCTTGCCTGGTCCCAATACCAAGTGTAAATCTCGCGCGTGAAACCGAAAAATAATCTTGCCGGGGGCTGCCAGAAGCATCGCTCGTTCGCTGCCAACGTCCCATTTTCCGGCCAATCCCCAATTGTTTACGTCTAGCCGCCCAGGCGCGGTGTAGACGCCGGGCGCATCCTGTTTGATCTTCTCGGGAGAGACATAGTTTTCTTGCCGCCCATATCCAATATACGTTTCTGGCGATTGAATATCATCCACGTCGGCGGCGGCCAGCGCGCCTGACGCGCTGACCTGGACGAATCCACCCACGTTCAGATTTGCGTTCCTTTCTTTCAGCAATTGCTGAATCACTTGTTCGGACTGGTCGTACTCGCCCTCGCCAAAATGGTGGTAGCGAACCGTTCCCTGCGCGTCGATGAAATAGTGCGCGGGCCAATATTCGTTGTGAAAAGCCTTCCAGATTGCGTAGTTGCTATCGATCGCCACCGGGTATGTGATTTTCAGGTCCTGCACGGCCTTCGAGACGTTAGCCTGATCCTTTTCAAAGGCAAACTCCGGTGTGTGCACTCCGATTACGACGAGCCCGTCATTTCTGTACTTCTCCGACCAGGCCTCCACGTAAGGAATCGCGCGAAGGCAATTGATGCACGAATAAGTCCAGAAATCGATGAGGACTACTTTGCCCTTCAGGCTCTCGCGAGTCAGAGGCCGGGAGTTCAGCCACGCAACGGCGCCATCAACGCCAGGAAAAGGACCTTCGTTATCCAACTGAACTTGTGCAGCAGGCTCCGCTGCCGCGCTACCGCGCGCGTATGCGACCGGGCGGAAGCGATCGACTAAACGCTGCTCGAGTCCAGCAGTGCTGGCGAGCGAAACTCGCCGCAAAACGCCTGTATCCCACCCCGAGGCAATTGCGACTACGCCCACCAGAACCGCGACGCCCAGACCACGGCGAATCCATTCTTCCGCGCCCAAAGACCGCTTCATCAGCGCAAACACTCTGTTTCCCGCAAGCAAAGCGACCGCGAGCGAACAACCCGCACCGGCCGCGAACGCAACCAGCAGGAAAGCGGTGTGAGCACTGGCTCCCTCGATGGCCGCACCCGTGAGGATCAATCCGAGAATTGGTCCTGCGCACGGAGCCCAGAGCAAACCTGTAGACACGCCAAGCAGCAACGACCGTCCGACGGTCGGCTTTTGATTGTCCTGGCCCTGAACTCGCCCGCCGAGTCGCACAAACGGTCGAGACAGATACTCGGCGATGCCAGGAAACAGCAGCGCGAGCCCCAGTATGCCGAAAATCACCATCGCCAGGATTCTGCCGATCTGGTTCGCGCGAACCACCCAGGCGCCGGCAAACGTAGCCACCGCTGCGACGAGAGCAAAGGTGACCGCCATCCCCGCCAGAAGAGGCAATCCGCTACGCCGAAAAGGCTGGTCTGCCCGGGAAAATACGAAGGGCAGCACGGGCAAAATACACGGGCTGACGATCGTCAGTACGCCGCCCACGAACGCCAGCAAGTACAAGAGCATTCATCTACCCCGCTTATGAATAGACAGCGCTCGAACCCAAATCGTTTCGAAAGGTTCGGCCGGGATCGCGCAAATGACTCCGATCGCACGCTTTGCTGAAGCCTCCGGAATGACATTCTCTGTACGCAAGACACCGCTTCCTGGATGTAAGTCAGGATGTCCATCATAACAGGTACGATACCTGTCATCGCCGCGGCTCGAAGCGAGTTCAGTCGCATGGCTACGCAGGCCAGCGAATTGGCTGAGCCAGCGCCAGTTAGGAAGGCGCGAACGAGGTCCCTCGGCCTCGGATCAGGTCTTGGGGTGAGGAACTTTGCAAGAGGCTAGCTTCTCGGCTTTGGCGGCGAGAACTTTCTCCCGGGCCTCGCGCCAGTCATCGTACGACCAAAAGATGGTGTCGAGTTCGGAGCCTTCGGGGAAAACGCGCGCAAGGGCATCCATCATTTTCAATTGAACGCATCGCAATGCTTGTCGTGTCACGAAAGCGCCTCCCCCATGAACCAATCGTCCTACTGAGGAGATGCGAGCCGAGGATGACCCGTCGCAGAATTCTTTCGATGTTGTTGCCCCGCGGCGAATCCATTCAGCGCAAGCATGGCAATTGAACGAAATTAACTCGAGGCAAGGCCGGTGGACTTTACCTGCACGGCACCGGCGCCGAGTAGACGCCTTTCCAAATCGGGCCGCGCCGCATCGGAGGGATCGACGACGCCGATTAGGATCTTGCCGTTTGAAATCTCCGTGTCGTATGGCCCTGGCCTGCGTCTGGCAAGACGCGCTGTAATCAGAAGCGCGATGACAGTAGTGAGGACAGCACCGAACATTGTCAGCTCATACGTAACGATCGCGGTTGGCCAGGGAGATACGAGCGGCATGTTTCCGGTCATGATGGGATAGGCCACCTGCGTGTAACGCGCGAGCAAATATCCTGAGACGCCGCCCACGAGGCCTCCCAGCGTGGCGATCCAGGGCATCACCGTTTTGTGATCAGCCCGCGTGAATGAGTATTCATCAAACGGTTGAGCCGACAGGACGATAATGTTCTGGGGCCCGACTCCTGCGGCGCGAAGCGCGTTCATGCCGCGTTCCGCTGCGTCGGGTCCGGGAAACAGGCCGTAGATGGAATTGAGCGCAGCCACGTCAGTCGGCCCCTTCCTCAGCGGCTTGCGCAAGCGTAGGCGCATGCTCAGCGATGGGATGCTCTCCTGCCTTGAGTTCCCAAATCGAAATGATGGGCACGGTTTTCGCAAACAGCATATAGAGCAGCGCCATGGCGGCAAATGTTCCCGCGGTGATGGTGATCTCGACCCATGTGGGCCGGTAGGTGCCCCAGCTATAGGGCAGATATTTGTGCGAGAGCGAGGGCACGATGATCAAGAACCGCTCAAGCCACATGCCGATCACGACGCCGATGGATGCGATCACCGTGCCCGTGATCGTTCGCAATTTCTTGATCGCCAGGATCGGGAAGGGCACGATGAAGTTGCAGAACACCATTAACCAGAACAGCGGCGAAAAGGAGCCCGTCTGCGTGACCCAGAAAACAGTCATCTCGGAAGGCTCGTTGCCATACCAGGCCGTTAGCCGCTCCGAGAAAACAAAGTAGAACCATAGGAGACTCATCACCAGCAGAAGCTTTCCGAGGTTCTCGAAGTGCACGCGAAGCAGATACTCCTCGAGGTGCAGAAATTTCCGCAGCAGCGCCATGGCGATGATCAGGGCCGCGATACCGCTGAAAATTGCTCCGGCAACGAAGTAAGGCGCGAAAATTGTCGAATGCCACATCGGTACGGGTGCCATCGCGAAATCCCAGGACACGATGCTGTGCACGGAAACCGCAACGGGAATGACGACGACGGCCATTATCTGCATTGCGGATTCCAGCCGGTGCCACTGCTTCGGAGTGCCACGCCAGCCGATGGCGGCGACCGAATAGAATTTCTGGCGCAGGCCGGTCGCGCGATCGCGAATCAGGGCCATATCCGGAATCATCGGCAGCAGCAGAAAGGTGACGCTGCCGAGCAGATATGTATTGATAGCGAAAAAGTCCCACAGCAAAGGCGAGCGAATGTTTGGCCACAGACCGCGCTCACTCGGGTAAGGGAACAGCCAGAAGGCGAGCCACGGTTTGCCGAGATGAATGACCGGGAATGTGGCGCCAATCGAGAGCGCGAAGACGGTGATCACTTCCGCGCAGCGTGTGACGGGGCGGCGCCATGTCGCATTTGCGAGGCGCAGAATGGCGGAAATCAGCGTGCCGGCATGGCTGAGACCAATCCAGAAAACAAAATTCGTGATGTAGAAGCCCCAAAAGACCGGACGCCGAATCCCCGCGACGCCGATGCCGCTATAAATCTGCCAACCAAACGCGCAGAACGCCGCAACAACGATCCCGGCGAAGAATGCGAGCGCCGTTAGATAGCGTCCCGATGCGCCCTCCAGCGGGCGCAACAGGTCCTCGTTAATTTGTTCAGGCGTCTTCGCCGGCATGCCATGAATCCCGTTGTAGGTAAGTGACCTTGGGCAGCGTTCCCACTTCGCCGAGAAGCTTTGTGCCACGGTTCGAACGTGCGAGTCGCGAAACCTCGCTCTGGGGATCGCTCAAATCTCCAAACACCATTGCCTTTGTGGGGCAGGACTGGACGCAGGCCGGCTGGATTTCGCCGTCCTTTACTTCGCGCGTTTCGGCCAATGCCTGAACCTCGGTGGCCTTAATGCGCTGCACGCAGAACGTACACTTTTCCATCACCCCGACTTCCCGCACCGAAACATCGGGGTTGAGCTGCAAGTTTAGAGGCTTGTCCCAGACCGGATTGTAGAAATTGAAGAAGCGAACATTGTACGGACAAGCGTTCGCACAATAACGCGTGCCGATGCAGCGGTTGTAAACCTGGCCATTCAAACCCTCGATCGTGTGATAGCTCGCGAAGGTCGGGCAGACGGGCTCGCACGGTGCGGCGTCGCACTGCTGGCAGAGGACCGGCATGAACTTCGTCTTCACGTTGGGGAATTCGCCCTCGTAATAGCGTTCGACGCGAATCCAGTGCTTGGCGCGCCCGCGCGCCGCCTGGTCTTCGCCGACTGTCGAGATATTATTCTCCGCATGGCACGCCACAACGCAGGCCTCGCACCCCGTGCAGCGGTCCAGATCGATCACCATGCCCCATTGATGCGCCATTGGTTCTTAGACCTTTCTCAGCGATGCTTGAGTTCCGGCGATTGTTCGGTCAGGCTGGCGCCGAACATCACGATTTTCCCCTCGCCGACGCGAGTCAGTTTCACGCGTGTGGCCGCCCACGCAAGCGATCCTGTGTGAGAGTCAGTCATGGACGCGAGAATCGAAATCGGGTTCGCGCCGCGGCCGCTGGCGTAACGCGTGAAATTGTCATGGCCCTGGCCGATTGGCATGGCAATCACGTCTGGCGCAATCGTCGGCGTGACGAGCGCAGGCGCCTGAAGCTTGCCATGCTGGGACGCGACTTCGACCGTGTCGCCCTGCTGGACGCCGAGTTTCTCAGCGGTCCGCGGGTTGATCTCAACCCAAGTACCCCACATGACGGTGGAGAGTGGGTCGGGCGCTTCCTGCATCCACGGCAGGTGAGCAAGCGAGCCGTCATAGAACAGCTGCGAAGCGAACGGTAGGAAGTGGAACGGAAATTCGTCGGCGCTGCCGTCGAATTGAGGCGGGGTGTTTTTCATCGGAGAGCCAGAGGATTTTCCAGCGGCTTGAGCGGAAAGTTTGTCATCGACGCTCCACCAGCCTCCTTGCTCCTGCGCTTTCTTCCAGAACTCCTCCGGGTCTTTTGCGGTCCCGCCGCCTTTCTCTTTGTGCAGCGTCGTGAACATCGCCTTGAGTGCCTCGTCGTACGTCTTCCACGGCAGAGCCTTGGCCAGGTCACCACCCAGTTGTTGCGCGACATCGAGAAGGACATCCGGCATGGAGCGCGTATCGTGCAGCGGATTCATCGCAGGCGGCGCGAGACTCACGACGGTCCGTGCGGAGCCGGACGCAGGAACGTCGTCGAGCCATGATTCCAGCGGCGAGTGATCGGGCAGAATCAAATCCGCGAGCGCACTGGTTTCGTCCACGAAACTTCCAAAGCTCGCGATGAAAGGTACTCTGTCGAGAGCCTCGCGCACGCCCCAAGCGGCCGGCGTTGCAAACGCCGGGTTGGCGTTGAACACTAAAAGGACCTTGGCTGAGTCTGACCCAGACTGGAGCTGCGCCACCAGTTTTTGGACCGAATCCACCCCGCCGACGTTCGTTTCCGACGGGGCTGGCTTTGCATTCCATGTAGGGCTGAACGAAATCCCGCCGGGCTCACCGACACTTCCCGCCAGCGCATTCAGGGCATTCACGGCGATGGCGTTGAAAAGCCCATTGGTCTGCGCCGTCCCTGCGTCGCCAATCAGCGCGACGGCTGGTGCATTCCCGGCGGCTTCGTGAGCGATTCTGACGATCGTCGCTGAGGGGACACCGATTTGCTTTTCGATTTTCTCTGGCGCGTAGTCCGAGAGGCCTTGCGACCAGCCTTCTACTAACGAGCCTGCGTGGCCCGCGGCACCGACGGGACGAAGCTTGTCGCGCAGGATGACATGTGCGAGGCTCAGTGCAAACAATCCTTCCGCGCCCGGCGGGCATGGAATAAATTCGTCTGCGCTCGCGCCCGTCTGCGAAATTCGCGACTCGATCTGTACAAACTTGGCGCGCTGGCCGGGACGGCCCTTGCGCATGTGGCCGTAGCCGATGGATTGGGCCACCGGCGAATTCCAGGTGCCCAGAAAATCGGCGCCGAAGGAGATGACGTAGTTCGATTGTGCAAGGTCGACCGTCGGAAGCGAAGCGTATCCGAAGCTTTGCAAATTCGCTGATTGGAGCACGCGGTTGTCAAAGAATTCGAACTCGATAGGAGGCGCGCTCTTGAATCCGGTCGCAAAGCTATCCAGAACCGTGCGCCGCCCTCCCCGCAGCGGAGACGTGAGCAGCGCCAGTCGGCCTTGCTCTTTAGCTGTCTGCAACCCGCTCAATTGCGAGACGAGTTGCTTGATCGCCTCGTCCCAGGTGATTTCCTTAAACTGGCCCGAGCCTCGCGGACCGGAACGCGCGAGCGGTGCTTTGATGCGGTCGGGGTGATAGGTGACCTGTAAGCCCGCCTGGCCACGAGGGCACAACTTTCCTTGATTGATTGGATGCGCGGGGTTGCCCTCGATCTTTTTCGCGAGGCCCATCTTCAGGATTCCGAGCTGGCCGTGGCGCACGACTTCGGCTTCTCCCTGCATCACGCGAACCAGAAGGCCGCAGCCGGCGGGGCAGAGCGTGCAAACGCTTGGCTTCCAGGTTGAGATCCCGGGAAGCAAATCCTCTTCCGGTATAAACCGGATGAGCTGGTGGTCGGGGTTGCCGCAGCCCTCCAGAGCCGCCGCGGCCCCGCCTGCCGCTGAAATTTTCAAGAAATCGCGACGTTGCATGTCTTCCCTAGTTGCTACATTCAAATTCCTGACCGGCAAAAAACGCGCTTGGCAGCGTCAGGAGAGCTTCGATATTGCGTGTTGCTTCGTAAGCGTAGGGACCATTTGTTTCTAATCGCTTAGAACCAAATTTTCTTGGCACGCTAAGACGCTTCGATGGCCCGATACCTGCCCGTTTGAGTGTGGCGTCAGACAGCATCGAGCATCGGCTGACCAAGAGGTCGCTCGGCTCGCGACGGGCGCCACCTTCCCTCGTCGGGGCACGCGCGCCGACAAAACAAATCGGATCGTCGGCTGCCGCGCGACGTCCGCGCGGGCCATCCAGTTCGATGTATTGGATTCCACCGTTCATCGTACTCAATCCAGCGCCCGTACCTTCGAATTCAGTTGCGGGCGCCGGCAGGCTTTTTTTCTCGCCGCCATAGGGCGACAACAACTCAAAAATGACACGCAACGCAATCCACTGGGGCGTTCTGCTCGCGGTGGCACTGCACGCAAAAACCCATCGTATGATCGACTTTACGCTCGGCGACAGTCTGTGTGTGCATGTCGCCGTGGCATTTGGCACAGTCCACTCCCGCGCGAATGTGCGGCGCGTGATTGAACTTCACGTGCGCGGACAGTTCGAACCCGTAAACGCGCTGCCACGGAATGTCCTCGCCGCGCGCGCGGTAGGCGGCGAGCTTTTTGATCTCCGGTTTGTTCGTGGCGATCACCTGATGGCACGTCATGCAGAAATTGACGCTCGGGATTCTGGCATCGGGACCTTGATCCACTCCGACATGGCAGTCGGTGCACTGCATCCCGTTGGCGAGATGCACTTTGTGGGTGTAGGCGATGGGCTGTACTGGTTTCGAGCGCGCGCCGAAGAACTCCCGAACCGCGTCGCCGACGGTACGATGCGCCGTCGTGAAAACCGGAGAAGTCTGCGCGGCCGACTGCGTCGCCGCAGGAGAGTCCTCGGCAGGCATCGTGCGACCCAGGATCGCCCCCGCGAGGACGATCACCCCGAGAATCATTGCGACGCGAAGCCAACGGTTCACACGGAATGCGGGCAACGACAAATCACCCTCTTGGAATCCATCTTTGATTGCGAACTCGCCATACTACATGTGACTATTGCGCCTGTAAACCCGGAATTCCTACGTATTTTGATGTCCTCCATCCTTCCATCGCGCCCGGCCAGGTATTATGATCACGACGTGGATGTATACGAAATGAAGCGCCCAGCCATCCTGAATACGACAGGGTTGAACCATGGGCTTTAACGTATCGGTTCGCCAGGTCGGCCCCGTGACTTTGGTCACAATCACGGGATCGGTCATGTGGGCGGAGGCGGAAGCATTGCACGAGTTGTTCCGCGACTTACTGGCGAAGGGCCAGAAGAGGCTTCTGCTAAACCTGTGCGACGTGAAACACCTGGATAGTTCGGGAATCGGCGCGCTGGCCTGGGCTTACGTGACGGTCCGAAAGGCTGGCGGGGAACTAAAGATGGTCAATCTTAGCAAACAGGTCCAATACCTCATGGAGCTGACCAGCCTCTACAAAATATTCGAAGATTTCTCCGATGAAGAATCGGCGCTCGATAGCTTCCAAACCTAAGGCTCCCACGACTGGAATGATTCGCCTCGTCGCTCCTGCCTGTGGCCGCGCCATTCACGCTGGCACAGGCCAGCCGTTGACAACGCTCAACAACATTTGCTTTCCAGAGACCGACGATAAGCTTCCCGGGGGATGGAAGCCGCTACACGTGCCGCATGGTTTCAAACCTGACGAAAGCTCATCAGCATCCAGAGCGGCTGGAGTTTAAGCGACATTTGCCGGTTCAGCCTGCTGCCGATCCACGACGTGATCAAGGGCTGGCTCACGCATTTCTTCTCGACGGGCAACGGCTCGGCCATGCGGGTGCTGGATCCGACGGTCGCCGCGAACATCCAAGCGCACGGCTTCGCGACGAAGGAAGATTACAGCGACTACTTGATGAAGAATTCGAAGACGCCGGCCTGGCTCTACTGGCAGACGCGCTAAAAAGAGTTGAAAAACGCGCACGCAGGAGTGGAACCCTACGCTTCGTAACGGAAGCTCGGCGACGATGCGGATATTCTGGTGACGCGTTTCGTGCGCCGCGCGCAGCCGGCACGAGCGAGGCGATGTCCGGCATCGGAATCATCGTCATGGGTGGGGAAACGAACACCGAGTGGCTCGGATGAGAATTCAGCTCCGTCACCAGCACTTCGGTAGACAAGTGGCGATCGATCCGCAAGGATCGCCTAAACGATCGGAGTGGCCGTCTTTCGAGGCGGGTTGAAGAACGGCAATTCTCTTGTCGTCGCGCGCACTTTATGGCGCACTGCCTCGACCGTCATCTCCATCTGAAGTTCTGTGCCAGGCGCAGCATGTTCCCGGCGGACGCTGGCGAGTGCGATCATTCGCTTAAGTGACGGCGACCACGTTGTGGATGTGGCTTTCCCGACCTGAGAACCCCCGCGATAGACAGGAACAGCCACGCGGGATGCCGTGCTCGGCACTTGCGGAGCCAGCCCAATCGAATCGTAGAGGCGCTCGACGTCGTCCCAATTGATATCGAGACCGGTCAGGAGGCGTTTCGGGCCGATTCGATGTTTTTCTTCGAGTGCCGAGCGTCCGATGAAATGTTCCTTTCGCAAATCCACCAACCGCCCCAGCCCAATTTCGTAGGGTGAATACTTCTGCGATTCGATCAATGCTCTCTTGCTGCTGAAGTAATCCACCTCGATCAGAATCAGCCCTGCTTCTATTCGCGCCACGTCCAGCGCCAGCATTCCTGCCGGGTGCAGATCGAATGGCCCGCCCTGCTCGACCAGGGCATCCCAAACCCTTGGCGCGTCGTTCCACGGTATCCAGATTTCATAGCCGAGGTCTCCGGTGTAGCCGGTGCGGGAAATATCCACATCCACGCCCGCGATGGTTCCGTGCGTGAGCCGAAAATATTTCAGATTTGCGATGTCGGCGTCGGAGACCCGCTTGAGCAGCCTTCCTGCCGTCGGCCCCTGAATTGCGAGCGCCGCAACCTGACTGGAAATGTCTTCGATGACCACGTCAAGGCCGAGCGCGTTTTGATGGAACCACCGCATGCTGGGATCGGCGGCCGTCCAGCGATAGAGATTCTCACTCAGGCGCGAGACCGTGCCGTCGTCAATCACTTCTCCCTGCTCGTCGCACCAGCAACAATAAATGACCTGGCCGACGGCCACTCGATGGATGTCCCGCGTGATCACGCGGTTCACGAACTTGGTCGCGTCGTTTCCGCTGATGCGGTACTTGAATAGGGGCGACACATCAATCATCGCGGCAGCGTTGCGTATCGCGTTGTACTCGTGCTCGTGATGTGTCTCATAGACGCTGGCCGCGTAGTATCCCGACCATTCGCGGAAGTTCAGGCTTTCGCACAGGCGAAGAGCGTTCTGGTGAACTGCAGTTCCAATCGGCACGGCGATTCTCCCGGTTGCATCCAGCCCAGCGGACCAGCGCGCGGAGTATAGTGCGCGGGTTGCGTTCCTCGCAAGGTACGTGAGCGTGTTGTTGTGGCTCTCTGCGCGGACTTGTAGAATGCACCGTCTCTCGCAACGCGCCTGCAAATAACGCGCGAATTGCGTACAGTCTCCATGCCCAAGACATACGATGTGATCGTGATCGGCGGCGGGCACAACGGCTTGGTCAACGCGGCCTATCTCGCCCGCCGAGGCAAGAAAGTCCTCGTCGTTGAGCGGCGGCACGTGTTCGGCGGCGCTGCGGTTACGGAAGAAATTGTGCCGGGCTTCCAGTTCTCCGTCTTTTCGTACGTTGTGTCACTGCTGCGTCCGGAGATTATTCGCGACCTCGACTTACCTCGCCATGGGTTGGAGATTCTTCCCCTCGACGGCACGATGACGCCCATGCCCGAGGGGAATTATCTCTGGCGCGTGAACGATCATGCGCAGACGCGCCGCGAACTCCAGCGCCATTCCAGGCTTGACGCCGAGGCATACGACGATTTCGCTCAGTCTATGATCGCGATGTGCCGGTTCGTCAAGCCGATCCTGGGTATGGTTCCTCCTGATCCAACTTCACTCGATCCGCGCGATTGGAAGAAGCTCGCCCATCTCGGCAAACGATTTCAGTCGCTCCCGGCGGAGGACCAGTACAACCTCGTCCAGCTCATGACCATGAGCGCCGCTGATTTTCTCGACCAGTGGTTTGAGACGGACGTGCTGAAGGCCACCATGTCGGCTTCGGGAATCATCGGCACGTTTCTGGGCATTCGCTCGCCCGGCACCGCGTACGTGCTGCTGCACCACTATATGGGCGAAATTGACGGAGCGTTTCGTTCCTGGGGATTCAGCCGAGGCGGTACGGGTGCCATTTCGAATGCGATCGGTCGGGCGGCATGCGAGGCGGGCGCCGAAATTCGAACGGAGGCCCCGGTCGCGCGCATCCTCGTGAAAAACGGCACGGCGCGGGGCGTCGTGCTCGAGAGCGGCGAGGAAATTCACGCGGACGCGGTGTCCTCGAGCGTGGATCCAAACCTCACATTCTTGAAATTAATCGAATCCCGCGAACTGCCGGACGATTTCATCGAAGAAGTTCGCCGGTATAAATACCGGGGATCGTCCGGGAAGGTGAATCTCGCGCTCGACGCGCTTCCGGATTTCAAGTGCCTGCCGGGGCCCGGCCGCCATCTGCGCGGCGCGATTTCGATTTCTCCTTCGACGGAGTATCTGGAGCGCGCCTACGATCAGGCGAAGTACGGCGAGTTTTCCCGGCGGCCCTACATTGACATGGTAATTCCTTCGCTGACGGATCCTTCCGTCGCGCCGCCAGGAAAACACGTCATGTCGTGCTTCGTGCAATACGCGCCGTACAAACTGAGCAAAGGCACCTGGGACGAACAACGCGATGCGTTCGGCGACGCCGTGATCGAAACGATTTCGGAATACGCGCCGAACTTGAAGTCCATCATCGCCGGCAAGCAAGTCATCACGCCGCTCGATATCGAGCGCCAAACGGGCTTGACCGAGGGAAATATTTTTCAGGGAGAGCTTTCGCTCGAACAGCTATTCTTCCTGCGGCCTGTAACCGGGTGGGCGCGTTACCGCACGCCGATTCGCAAACTATATATGTGCGGGTCGGCAACGCATCCGGGAGGCGGGATAATGGGCGCGCCCGGCCGCCTGGCAGCCCTGGAAATCCTGAAAGACACGGGGAAGGGGAAACACTAAGCGTGGCGGCCGCGCGAGAAATCGTCATTCTTGGTGCCGGGCACAACTCGCTGGTCACCGCGTTTTATCTCGCTCGAATGGGCCTGAAGCCGCTTGTCCTCGAGCGCCGCGGAACGGTGGGCGGCGCAGCAGTTACCGAGGAATTTCATCCAGGATTCCGCTGCTCCACCCTCGCGCATGCCGGAGGTCCGCTGCTTCCCTCCATTGTGCGAGACATGCAGCTCGCCAGGCAGGGATGGGAAGAACTCGAATCGCCCGTGCGGTTGTTTGCACCCTCCCCGGACGGTCGCGCTTTGGTCCTCGCGAGCGATCCGATCGCCGCGGCGGGGCAAATCGAGCAGTTCTCGAACAAGGACGCCGAGAAATATGTCGAACTTCACAAAATACTCCAGCGTACGGCGCCAATTCTGAGCGAGTTGTTGACACTGACGCCGCCTGTGATCGAAAAGCCGTCAAGAGAAGACCTCTGGAGGCTTTTGAAACTGGGGCGCAAGTTTCGCGGTCTCGGCAAGAAAGAAATGATGCGCGTCCTGCGATGGGGGCCCATGGCCGTCGCGGACTTCGTAGCTGATTTCTTTGAAACTGAGTTGCTGCGGGCCGCGATTGCGGCTCGCGGGATTTACGGCGCGGCCATGGGCCCATGGTCCGCTGGTTCTACGGCGCTCCTGCTCTTGCGAGCTGCGTCGGACCCGTACCCGGTGGGGAACTCTGCATTCCCGCGCGGCGGGATGGGCGCTCTCACGTCGGCGATGGCCGCCGCGGCCAGGCAAGCCGGCGCGGAGATTCGCACAAACGCGGAAGTGGACCGAATTGTCGTTCAGAACGGGGCAGCCGCGGGAGTGGTGCTTCGTGGCGGCGAGCAGATTGCGGCGAAGCGAGTGGTTTCCGGCGCAGATCCGCAGCGCACCCTGCTCGGGCTGCTCGATCCCGTGCATTTGCCGCCGAGTTTCGTCACGAAGTTGCAGCATTACCGCGCCAATGGCACCGCGGCCAAACTGAACCTTGCGCTCGAGGCGCTACCGACCTTCCCAGCGCTCCGCAGTTCGGCCGAAGGAATCTCCGCGCTGGCGGGGAGAATTCACATCGGTCCCGGAATCGACTATCTCGAGCACGCGTTCGACGATTCCAAGTACGGTGAGTTTTCTCGCGCGCCGTATTTGGATATTTCGATCCCCTCGATTCTGGATGACTCGCTTGCGCCGGCGGGAAATCACGTAATGTCTATCTACATGCAATTCGCCCCGTACCACCTAAAGCAAGGCAATTGGGACCAACAGCGCGACGCGCTCGCCGATACGATCGTCAAGACGCTTGCCGCGTATGCGCCGGATCTTCCGGGCAAGATTCTCGCACGGCAAATATTGACTCCGAAAGATCTTGAGACCACGTACGGGCTCACTGGTGGGCATCCGTTCCATGGTGAACTCGCGCTCGATCAGATTTTCACCATGCGGCCTCAGCTTGGCTGGGCGCGTTATCGTACGCCGGTGAACGGGCTGTACCTTTGCGGCTCGGGCACGCATCCCGGCAACGGGATGACCGGCGCTTCGGGCGCAAATGCCGCCCGAGAAATTCTCAAGGACTCGCGCTGATGTACGGAGTTATGCCGGACTGATTTTCGTCTGCGCCAGGCGATAGACAGGATAGCTCGCCAGCAGAACGATAAGACTGTACACGCTATTCCGCGTGTCGCTGGCGATCACTCCAACTAGAAAGGCGGCCGACGCAGCGACCGCGGCGCCGGTCGTCCAGGGATAGCCCCATGCGCGATAGGGACGCGGCGTGCCCGGCTCCCGTCTGCGAAGCGTGAAGACGGCAAAGTAGGACAACGCATATCTAGCCACGAAAAAGAACGTCGTCACCGCAATGACTCTGTCGAAAGATCCTGACAGAAGGAAAACCATCGTGATACAGGTGGTCAGAAACAGGGCGACGGACGGTGTCCCACCTTGGTTCACACGAGCAATGCCGCGCGCTCCCCAGCCGTCTCTGCTCATCGCATACAGAACCCGTGTCGCGGCGAGAAAGGAGCTATGGGCGAGCGCGGCCAGTGCAAGCACCATCAGCGCTCGCACAGCCGTGTTCCCCGGCTCGCCGAAGATCGAGGCCCCCAGAGCCGCCACAGGGAGATTTTCTTTTGCGACTCCGGCAATCCCCAGGACATGAAATAGAGCGGCGTTCGTCAGCAGGTAAATCGCGCTGAGCAACAGCACACCACTCAACATCGAACGTGGCATCTCGCGACCTGGATTCTTGATCTCGTCGCCGAAATAGAGGGAGCAATACCATCCATCGAACGTGTAGATGACAGCCTGGAGCACGAGAACACAGGACAGTACGAACGGCCACCCGGTAGGAATCATGGCGACCGGGGCGCTGACCGCCGGCAGACGATGCGGCCATCGATAGGCCGCTGCGATGAGTCCAAAAAATACCAGTGCGGTGATTGCGCTGGTAACGTTTTGGAATCGGCTTCCCCAACGAATGCCTCGCCATTGCAACAGCGCGATCACGCCGGCCATGATCGTCGCGGTTAGAATTGGATGACTCAGGGTAGGCACGAGGTCGCGGCCGTACTCTCCTGCCAGAATCACCGCTGCGGCGCCGGACCCGCATTGACCGACCCAGTCGGTCCAACCCACCACGAAGCCGACGTAGTCGCCATAGGCTCTGCGCGCGATGGTATAGAAAGCCCCGGAACTGGGAATCATCGCGCCCAGCTCACCGAGAGAGAACGCTCCCAAGAGCGAATAAAGCGCGCCAGCCGCCCATGCCAGCATGATCAACCACATACTGGGCATGCGATTGGCTATCTGCGACGGAGTCCGCATGATGCCGGCGCCAATCGTTGCTCCCAGCGCGACGGCGACCCCAAATGTGATGCCCAGAACGCGCAGCATACCGCCTGGTGCGGACGGCGAATTGGTTGGTGTCACGCTCAACTCCCTCTTTCTGCTTTGATCTTGCAGAAATTCGATGGCCGACTGGAAGCACGACGATTTCCGGGAGCAGGGTAACAAATCGCCAACGCTGGAGGAGAATCATCGGCGCCGCGAAGACGGAATAAAGGCCAGCCACGTTACCAATCCTCAGTCAGACGGACGGCGACGCTGGTAGGCGTACCAGGCGCAGATCCACGATCCTCCGCACATCGCCAGGGCGATGAAAGCACTGGATGACTCATACCAAAGGCTCGGGTCATGCGAGCGAAATGCGGCGATAACCCTGGGAGAATGAAGAAGCAGGAACCAGAGCAAAAACATTAGCCCCAGCATAAATGCTCCCCACAGGTCCATCCGTTTGATCACGATGCCGACGCCTGCGGCAACGAATGCCGCGCCGGTGAGATATGCCCAGAACATACCTGCATGCATCCAGGCCGGCACGAGGCTGGCAATAACGGCGAGAACCGAAAAATGGTCAATGCCGAAAACGACGGACGAAACGCCGAAGAGGGAAGGGCCCGACCCGATGAGCATGTCTAACGCACGTTCCCATGACCGACCCAACCCTGCGGAGGGAAGAGCGGTGGCCAGCGTAAAAGCCGAGGCGCACATTGCTAGGGTCTCAAAGAAAACAGTGCGAATGCTGATACTCAGCGGTCGCGTTCGTTGAACATGGAGAGCGCCCCACAAGCCGACCGGCACCATTCAAACCGCTTGTTTGGTGTCGCTCACAAAACGAGAAACGCTCTCTAGCTTTCGCAACGATACCTGGCGAGACCCAATCCGCCGAGCCAAGGCCAAGAAGGACACCATTCCATAAATCTGGGCAAGCATGACGTAACGCTGAAAAACAAAAGGATTAGTTCTGAGCCGTCTTTTCGGAACCTTGCTCAAGCTCAGCCGTCGCTCCGTCTTGCGATCCCGCGCCCCACGCCGGCCGTGACATGTTGATACTCGCTTTGGTTCCATAGGCGTGCTCGAACATGAGTGCTGCCACGCGGGAGCCTTCGCCGTTTTCGAGCGCCTGCACGATTGCGTGGTGCTGCCGGTGGGACGTGCGCAGCGAATCGTACATCCCCGGCAAGTCCACTTTGTCAAACGCAATCGCGTGTGCGGCGGCAAACGGAATCCGACCGTTGCGCTCGATCGCCTCAGCGATAACTTTGCTGCCCGCGCCTTGAACGATGAGATCGTGGAATAGCTTGTTCATTTCGCCGTAGCGGGCTTCGTCGGATTCGACCAGATGGCGCTTGGCGAAGATTTGGTCGCCTTCGCGGAGGCACTCATGCAGGGACTGGATTAGCCGGCGCGGCGGACCTTGCTCGGCGAGCATACGCGCGGCGAGGCCTTCCAGTACGCCGCGCACGTCAATCGCGTCCATGATTTCCTGCGGCGTGAATGCGCGCACGACGAAACCGCGCGTATCAAGCTGCGTGAGCACGCCTTCCTGCGCGAGAATCGGCAGCGACTCACGGACGGGTGTTCGCGAGACACCGAGTTTGCTGGCGAGCTCAACTTCGCGCACGCGCTCGCCGGGCACGAGCTCGCCGTGCAGAATCATTTCCCGGATGCGTACGATGACGCGAGAGTTTTTACCGGCCACTTTTATGTCCGTTCACCGCGGATGGTATCAACTCCGCTCTGCGCACGCAATCGCGGGACGGCGAAATGCGGACCCTGAGCGTGTCGGGGCAGACGACCGAGGCGGGGCGACCGAGGTAACCTGCGCATAACGAGACAGCTCATTGGTGGGCGCGAAACAAGATCCCCATCGCAATGCATCCAATGTGTGCCAAAACAGATCAGCGCTGATTCGGCGATCGGAGCCAGGGAGTTGGCAAGCCCCTTGAAGGGAATTAAATACCGCCCGAAAGTTGGGGGTGGACCTACCTTCGGGCGGCAAACAGAACCGTTCCTAATCATGAAACAAGGGCCCAGTTCGTGGATGTATACAGGAATGTGATTCTGTATGCAACTGTTTTTTAATATTTTAATTGGTCGGAGCGTGGGCGTGAAATCGAGGCTTTTGATCAAGGACAGCCGCGTGAAGTAGCCAAAGACTCTGGCCGGTCCACAGAAAATCCCGGACCGGCCAAAGCCTTAGCCGCTCGATCCACTAAAAATCGAACTTCAGAGCGAACTGGATCTGCCGAGGCGTGACAACCGGCGACTGCGAGAACGTGGTTTGCCCCGTGACGCCACCCGGTGCATTGATTTCGCCGAGAACGCCCGCTCCCGTCCCGCCGACGTTAAAGTGATTGACGCAGTTGAAACACTCCGCCCGAAACTGAGCGTTCAATCTTTCCGTGATCTTGGTGTTCTTGACGATCGAAATGTCCGCGCTGAAGGTGCCGGGACCGGGGAGACTGTCTCGCTTAACGTCACCCAAGAACCCCGGAGCCGTTTCCTCGTAGCATGCGGGATCGAACCACTGGATTGTCGTCTGGTTGATCCTCTGCTTGAGGAGGTGGTTTGGGGTACATCCGGGTGCGAAGGTGTAATTTGCTTGTGAACCCCATTGGGTCCCCAAGAACGCAGGATCGGTTGCCGTGAGACTGTTGTTATAGACGTTCAATGGCAATCCGGTGTGAATTCCGACGATTGAGGAGATCTGCCATCCTTCTACCAATCGATTCCCCTTGAAGGGCAAGGAGTACAGGACATTCGCGCTGATGTTGTGACGGATGTCGAAGGTGCAGTTCCCGTAGGCATAACTTTCGTTGTAACGATCCACGACCAGTTGAGCGAACTCCTCGAGAGATGAGGCAAAGGACCCGTCGTCAACGCAGCGGGACCATGTGTAGTTGAACTGCCCCACGAAGTTTCGCGCGAACTGATGGTTCAGGGCCACTTGCAGGGAATTGTAGGCGGAGGCACCCGTGTTATAGGCCTGAATCAGGGATCCGAACGCCCCATTGATTCGGGGACCGGTTTGGGCGCCGCCGATAGGAATTGGGAATTGCACGCCACTTCCGTAACAGCCGGTCCCCGCGCCACCCGGCGCAGTTAGGTCGTTCTGATCTGGGCCCATGCAAGCGTTCGCGCTACCGGGAATAAAAGTCATTCCTCCTGTTGAGCTGGTGGGACGGGATGTCGGAGTAATTGGCAAGGCCGTGCAGTCCGGAAACGTGGTGCACATCGGAGGATTGATATCACCCTGCGTCCAAAGGTGGCGAGAGACCGACCCGACGTATCCCACCGACAAAATGGTGCCGTGCCACACTTCACGCTGCACGTCCAGGTTGTAGGTGATCTGGTATGGAGACACACCGTCGGGCTGATACGTCACGCCGGCGAACTCGCTTGTGGCACCCGGGGGATTACACCCCGTTGCGCATAGACTCGGGAAGCTCGGGAAAAACAGAAACGAGGAGCCCGAGGGAGCTGTGTTGATGAAGTTCGATTCCCAGAGCCGACCTGATGTCGGATCGTCGAAGATGCCGACGCCTCCGCGGATTGAAGTCTTGTGATCCCTGAAGGGATCGAAGGCGAATCCGAAGCGAGGCTCGAAATTGAGGGCATTGATGTTATGGGCGAAAACGTGCTTGACGGGCGTAAACACAGGAAGGCCCGCCGGAGGAGCAACAGGACCGACCGGCGGAAGGAACGAACCGATCAGCGTGGTCATCGGCTGATTTCCCAAAGCCCATCCGATTGGATTGGTGTCGCCGTCGTAGCGGAAGCCGAGGTTCAACGTGAGTCGCGAGGTTACTTTCCAGTCGTCCTGGATGTACGGAGCGACCATGATTTCGCGGAAATATCGAGTGGCGTTATTCAAGGGGGGAATCGTGGGCACTGCGAACGCCTCCAAGGGCGAACCTTGAATCCAGTATTGGCCGTCATAGTTCGTCCGGCCAAAGACTGGGAAAGCGGCGTACGAGAGAAAAAAGCCACCATTGGAGTAAGCCGTTTGGAGATTTTGGGTCTGGACTCTGGTAACGACGACGCCAAACTTGATGCTGTGTGCGCCATGAGTCCAAGTAACGTCATCGCCGCCGCTGAATTTGTTTTGAACGATCTCATCGGGTCGATTCGGGTCAGGGCCGAGAGGGAAGATGATCTGCTCGAAGCCCCCATTCTGGCCGTCCTGGCGCGGCAGTTCGCCGGGCTCGTTTGGCACGAAGCGGAGAGGATCGGTGGTGATCGCAGGGCCACCGAGACCGGTCGAGAAGGCGGATGCTTTGGACATTTGCGCGGCCGTGAGGGCCGGCTGCGCCGAAGAGTTTTCGTTATTCCGAACGTAGCCGAAGTGAATCGAGTTTACTAGCGTGGCGGAAGCAACGTGCCTTTCCGTGACCGTAAGGAACTGGTTTCGCGAGTGATCCGTTTCAGGGAAGATTTCGTACGGATCGCGTGGGTCGCCGACGTTTGCGTTGTCGAAGGTATAGCGGACAAAAACAGAATCATTCGCCCCAAGCGTGTAATCCACACGTCCCATGTAGTAGTTTTCATTGATGGTCAGCGGCGGCGCGGTGGAGGCCTCGTAATATCCTCCGAGATCGCAGCCGATCGTAACGCAGTTTCCGGGAAGGTTCGTGTTGACGTTCCCTATATTTGGCGTAATCGGGTGGCACCCTTTGCATAGGCTGTACAGCGCCGCGATTTGCTCCGAAATGGGATTCGCACTCGGAACGGCTCCCAGCGAGATTCCGGCCTGTGTACTATTGGCCGAGGTCGAAGGAGTGCAGGTCCCTGGTGTCGGGGTAATGAGACTGCATGGAAGCATTCCTTGCACCGTATAGGGCTCGGGCAGAAAGAGGTCCGTCGTCGTAGCAAGAGATTGTCGGAGGCTCTCGTAGTTTCCAAAGAAGAAGAGCTTGTTCTTCTTGATGGGGCCGCCGAGATCGCCGCCAAATTGATTCCTACGGAAGGGTGGTGGACCCGATGTTGGATCGACGATATCGCGGGCGTCCAGAACATTGTTGCGGAAGAATTCGTATGCGCCGCCGTGGAGATCATTGGTCCCGGCGCGTGAGGTGGCGTTCACAACGGCCCCATTCCCGGCGAACTCAGCTGTGTATGTGTTGGTGAGCACCTGGAATTCGCCGATGGCTTCGACGCCGAGGGAGGTGGCGGCATAGCCAGAGCCGGTGCCGTGCTCCCAGAAGTCGCGGATGTCGGTGTCATCCAGCAAGAACATTTGGCCGGTAGGCCGTGAGCCGGAAACCGAGTAGTTGTTCTGCATTCCATAGAGCCGGCCGGTCACGGCGTTGAGCGCCGCCGCTACCGTCGACACGCCCGGGGCGAGGGTTAGAAGCTGTTCGAAATTGCGGCCATTGAGCGGAAGGTCGCGCATTTGCTCCGGGCTGATGAGGGTCGAGACCTCCGAAGTCGTTGTCTCGACGCGTGAAACCTCGCTTTCTACGTTGACGGTCTGCGAGACTTGCCCGATCGGGAGAGCAAAATCCACAACGACGGATCCTCCCACGGCGAGGACGATTCCGGAGTGCACGACGGTTTTGAAACCCGCAGTCGAGGCCTGCACGTTGTAGGTGCCAACCGGAAGATCGGCCACTTTGTATCGGCCGGCAGAATCGGTGACGGTGTTTTGGACCGCGTTGGTTCCGACGTTGGTAGCTTCGACTTTCGCGCCCGCGACCGCGCCGCCCGAGGGATCGGTTGCGGTGCCGGCGATGCTGGCTGTTTCGGCTTGTCCAAGTGCGAGACCCGCGCTGACAAGCAGCACGAGAACTACTAGACACGTGTAGGCACAAAAACGCTCCCCTATCCTCAGGCTATTAACCATTTCCCACCGTCCTCCCGCACGCTTCAAGATTTGGAGTTGGGGCTTACGCCCCGTGTTGTGCGCGGGTATTACTACCGACGGAATGTACTTGTCAAGATAAATTTGTATACACTATGCATTATTGACGGCATCTACGGTGACTTCTGTTCGCCTGGATTCGGTGTGAATATCGATAATACGCAGATTATATGAGGTTTAGATGTTTACAGGCTTTCTCTCATTGAATGCAACGTAGTAATTAATGAATACGCTAGAATTCAAAGCGAGTACAATTGCCTTGACACAACGTGTAGGCGTCCTTTATCTTCCGCGCGGGGCATCGGCTGTAAATTCTGCGTGACGTGGCGTAGCCACAGACAGCCTCTACTTACTAGATCAGGGGAGCTACAGTGAACCAGAAGAGTCTCGAGGACGTACTGCAAGCGGCGGGAAGTCCAGTAAATCTGCTTCGCAACTCGCAGACGGGTCCCTATGTGTATCCGGTTGTACCCAGCGAATACTCCAACTGGAGAGACGAGCAGCGCGCGTGGCAGCAGACCTGCGTCCTATTCAATCAGTCGTATCACATGATGGACATGTACGTCCAGGGTCCCGACGCACTCAAGCTTCTTTCCGACCTCGGTATTAATAGCTTCAAGAATTTCGAGCCAGACAAGGCGAAGCAGTTTGTTCCCTGCAACTACGATGGATACGTAATCGGCGACGTGATTTTGTTCTATCTCGATCAGGACTTGTTCAATCTGGTGGGACGCCCATCGGTCCACAACTGGGTGCAATACAACGGGGAAAAGGGAAAGTACAACGTGAAGTTCGAGCGCGACGAGCGATCTATCACGCGGTCCGGACCGATCGTGCGCAAAGCGTATCGCTATCAGGTGCAAGGGCCGAACGCGATGAAGACGATCGAAAAAGCGATCGGGAAGACGCCTCCGGATCTGAAATTTTTCAACATGACCACGATCATGATCGCCAGCAGGAAAGTTCGCGCGCTGCGGCACGGCATGGCCGGGCAGCCTGGTTTTGAGCTTTTTGGTCCGTGGGAAGACGGCGAATCAGTGAAGGCCGCAATTGTGGAAGCCGGAAAGGAGTTCGGACTGCGACTGGTCGGCGCGCGAGCGTATTCGTCGAACACGCTCGAGTCGGGCTGGATTCCTTCGCCCATGCCGGCGGTTTATTCTGGCGAGAAAATGAAGGCGTACCGGCAGTGGCTGCCGGCGAACTGTTACGAAGCGATCGCATCGCTGGGCGGAAGTTTTTATTCCAGCAGCATCGAAGACTACTACCTGACGCCGTGGGACCTGGGCTACGGGCCGATCATCAAGTTCGATCACGATTTCATCGGACGAGAGGCGCTGGAAAAGATGGCTAGCAAAGCTCACCGCAAGAAGGTGACGCTGGCGCTCGATAGCAACGAAGTGACCGACGCGATCCATACGATGTTCAACAAGAGCGACCGGGCGAAGTATTTCGATTTTCCCTCGGCGGTGTACGCGACCCTGCCATACGACAAAGTGATGAGCGATGGCAAGACGATCGGGATCTCGACGTGGTGCGGATACAGCGTAAACGAAGGCCGCATGCTCACGCTGGCGATCGTGAACGAGGAATACGCCGAGCCGGGCACGGAAGTGACATTTGTGTGGGGTGAAGAAAGCGGAGGATCGGCTAAGCCGACAGTCGAGCGGCATGTGCAGAAGAAGATTCGCGCTGTCGTAAGCCCGGTGCCGTATTCGGAAGTGGCACGCACGCAGTATGCGGAAGGCTGGCGTACGCACCAGAATCGGGCGGAAACCGAAGTGGCACGGCGCAAATAACCAGCAACCGCACCATGCGGGCGAATCCGGGGGGCCGGGATGAAGATCAATCGGCGAAAACTGCTGTCGTTGCTGGGAGCTTCTCCCGCAATTCTCGCTGGTTCCGCGGCTGCCCAAGGTAGGAAAACAAAAGCCTCGCCGGAAGCGACGGGGGCGAAGTTTGAGGGTCTCAATCCTCACGGGATGCCTCCGGCGATTCAGCTCGTTTCGATGGCCCCACGCCTGGCGAGCCTCGATGGAAAGACCATCTACCTCATCTCCGACGGATTTCCTGGTGCCGACCACTTCCTCGATCAGATTGCGATCTGGTTCAAGAAGAACCTGCCTAGCGTTACAACCCAATATCGTTTGAAAAAGGGCGGATTCGCCGATGAGGACCCCGCGCTGTGGGCCGAGATCAAGGACAAAGGCAACGCGGTCATCATGGCGATCGGTCATTGAAGCACCTGCACACCAGCGACCGTCGGTCACTGCGCAAATCTTGAGAAGTTGGGTATTCCGACCGCTCCAATGGTCACCATCGCGTTCAAGGATCTTGCGATCTCCACCGCTGCGAAGCGCGGCATGCCCCACGAGCGGATTTGTTTCACTCCGCACCCAATCTGGGGCAAGAGCGACGAGCAGATGTACGCCTACCTCGAGGGGAATGATCCGGTCACCGGCAAGCCCCTGATGCCCGAAGTGATCGCAGCGCTGACGAGTCCGCTTACCGCGGATGAGCAGAAGACGGGCACGGTCACCCCGTCGGTGGGGCCGCCGACGTTCGTGGAGACCTACGATAACCTGCAGAAATATTACATGAACAACGGAATGACGGATTTCATGCCAATCATCATTCCGACGAAGGAAAAAGTGGAGGCGATGCTGAAAGGCACCAGCCACGATCCGGAAGAACTGATCGGCGAGTTGACGCCGGCGCGGGGGTCCTTTCCGGCGTGGAAGTTCACCGTGCGGCATGTGGCGATCAACGCCGTAATGGCCGGAGCCGAGCCGGAATATCTACCCATCATCCTCGCGATCGCCGCGAGCCTCTTACCGTCTCTTTCGAGCTCCACGAATTCATTTGCGACCGCCGCGGTGATCAACGGTCCGCTTCGCGACAAGCTGAACATGAATTATGGAATCGGCGCGATGGGACCGTTCAATCAGGTGAACGCATCGGTGGGGCGGGCGTGGACGCTTTTCTCGAAGAATTGCGGCAACTGCGGGCAGCCGGGCGAGACGTATATGGGCACACAGGGAAACGCGGTGAATTTCGGGAACATTATCATCGCGGAGAACGAGAAGGACAGTCCCTGGACGCCGTTTCACGTGCAAAAGGGATTCAAGAAGGAAGAAAACATCGTCAGCGTGTTTTTCGGCTATGGAATCGCGCAAGGGCAAGGCGGACTCGGCAGCGCGATCAAGCCGGTGCCGCAATTCGATCAGGGACTTCTCTACAATTTCATTCCGCTGACGTCGATTTTCGGTGCGCTGGCGGTTCTCGATCCGCTGGTGGCGCAGGATTTGGTCGCGCTGGGGTACGACACGAAGGAGAAGTTAACCGACTGGCTGCAAAAGAATGCGACCCTGACGGTGAAGGACGCCAAGACGATGCTGTTCACCGGAGGCGCGGCATTGCGTGGACCCCAGGCGGCAGGACTGAAGGACGACGATCTGATTCCGCATTGGCCCAACACTTCCCTGATCAACGTCGTCGTGATTGGCGGGCAGACGAATCCGTATTATCAGGTCGCGAACATGAGTTACTCGCGAAGCGTGTCGATCGATAAATGGATGTAGAACGTGAAGAGCGCTTGGCGAGACCGCCGAGCGGGATGTTTCCGATCCCCATCGCTATTTGCTGGGAGTTTTCTTTGGCATGGGCGGCGGGATTTTCATATCCTTCAGCTTGCGTTGGTAATCCGGATACATCGTTTCCGCCCCGCCACGAGTGGCTTCGATAGGGACTCCGTATCGGCGGCCAAATTCGTCGAGAAAGGGATTTGTGCCGGGCAAATGGTGCGGAACGACGCCGGCCGGGCGGTCCACTTCGTCTACCGATTCGCATGGCCACGGCGCCATTTGGGACTGCGGATTGTAAATAAAATCGACCGTGCGAATTAACGGCTCGGTCAGGTAAACCGGGTCGTAGGTGATCGCGGCGACCGTCAGCCAATTTCCGTGCCGCATGATATGAGCGCTCGCCGTAGCGAGATCGCTGCGGGGAACGCCGTTGAGCCCCAGCCAGTTCTCTTTCAGATGCGTCGTGTTGACCACGAGAATGTCGCCTTCCCATTTGCCGGTCGAAAATCCCGCCCAGGTGTGAGGCGCATCATCCGGCGGATGCCCTCGTCCGTTCATCCAGATCGTTTGCTCCGCGCCGTAGGCAGAAAGGTGCGTGTGGTAAGCGATCACTTTCTGAGAGGCTCGGTCCACTTCCTTCCAGATGCTGAGTTGCGATGGACCGCGCCAGCCGTAATCGGATCCATGCTGCCGGCATTGATTCTCCGGGAGCTCGACCAGTGTCGCATCCCAGCTATCCGCCCTCAGGCGCGCGGCGGCGTTGATGGGCAGGCCGAGGTAATCGCCGATTTCGGCGCCCGCCAACCGTTCTCTCTGATCCTCGTCAAATCGCGGTGACCATTCTCCGGACGGATCTTCCTGACTGCGTGCCGGGCGAACGAGAACAGTCGCCATCAGAAAAAACTGGACAAGCAGCGCAATGGCTCGGAATCGCCGGCGAACATCGAGCGTCCTGTTCGGGTTCACTGTGATGGCCTCGTGATGGCTAACGATATTGCGCTGATTCCGGTCTTGTCAAGCGATTGTATACATAAGCTCTCTTCTCCTAGATTCATTGTAAAGATAACAAATGACATAGTTTCTCCGCGCATCTGTAAATGAATACAAGATTGTATTGACACCGGTGAATTGACCGTAGTAAGTAGCCGCGTGCGCCGCGGCATATGATTCGCGATGGCTCGACCGACGGGATTCGGCTAAGCGAGGATGAGCAGTTTCGGAACCGGCGCCTCGGCGCACGAGTCGCCCACGATGCTTGGGGTGGTAACAACGACTCTTCGGTCGGCGATGTGAAAACCGCAGTTGTCATCGAGCAGCATCGCCCAATAATGAGGAGGGCGCCATGGATTATCCCGCTACCGGATATCACCACATTACCGCCTGCGCGGGTAGAGCGCAGGAAGATGTAAATTTTTTTACTGGAATTGTCGGCCAGCGGCTAGCGAAGCAAACAATCCTGATGGACGGCCGGTTGCCACACTACCATTTGTACTACTCGAACGCGAAGATCGAGCCCGGATCGATCATGACCACGTTTCCATACGACCGCCTCCCGGGGAAGCGCGGTTCCGGGCAGGTGCAGTCGATCACCTATGCGGTTCCCAGAGGCTCGCTGCGTTTTTGGCAGGAGCATTTGGGGAAGCACAAGGTTGATCATAGCGCGGTGGAAGAGCGATTCGGCCAGAGCTTCATTCGATTCACCCATCCCGCTGGGCTGAGCTTCGAAGTGATGGAAGATAAAGACGACACGCGCGAAGGCTGGACCACGAAGGAAATTGCGCAGTCTGAATCGGTGCACGGCTTTCACGGCACGGTACTCTCGGTCCGCGACGTGAGTGAGCAGGAGAAATTTCTCACCGAGGCGATCGGATTCCGAAAGACGGGCGTTGACGGCGCGTACCACCGCTTCGAAATTGGCAGTGGCGGCGCGAACAAAACCTTGACGCTGCTGCACGAGCCGGACCGCGCTCCGGGCAGTTGGACCTTTGGCGCGGGCACGGTCCATCACCTCGCGCTCTGGGTGGCGGACGATGACGCGCTGGCGGCGCAGAAGGCGATCTACGAGGAACTCGGCTATACGGACGCGTCGGAAATCAAGGATCGCTTTTATTTCCATTCGATGTACGTTCGTTCGCCGGGCGGAATATTGGTTGAGTGCTGCTGCAACGTGCCCGGCGGGTTCGAAAAGGACGAAAAGGCCAGCGAGTTAGGCACAAAGCTGCATTTGCCACCCTGGTTCGAAGACCGTCGCAAGGAGATTTTGGCCACCCTCGAGCCCATCACGGCTCCGGCGGGATCCACGTCTCGAAATTAAGTCGAAGGTCATTGATTAAGACCTGGCATTGGGGAAAGCCACGAATGAAACGAAGCGAAAATCGCATTCTGACCACGCATGTCGGCAGTATCGTTCGTCCACAGCCTCTGCGGGATCTGGCTGCCGCTGCGGGTGAGTCGGCCGAGAACAAGGAGCGATACGAACAGGGTCTGCGGGAGTCGGTCGCGGAGATCGTAAAGCTGCAGGCAAAGGCCGGCATTGACATCGTCAATGACGGCGAATTCGGGAAATCCAGTTGGTCGAATTATATTCTCGAACGCATCACCGGATTCGAGCACCGCCCCGAACAATTGCGGCCTGTTTACTGGCTCGGGCGCGACCGCGACCGATTTCCTGACGTGATGGCAGCGGAATTTCCGTGGATGTCGAATGGCGTCCCAACAGAAGCCTGTGTCGGGCCGATTAAATATCGCGACCACGCGAGCATTGACCGAGACATCGGGAATCTGAAGGCAGCGCTTCGCGTCGTCCGTGTGGAGGAAGCGTTTCTCCCAGTCGTCGCGCCGGCAAGCTCAGCATACGACGGGGTGAACGAATACTATCGGACGGAAAAAGACTACGTGTACGCGATTGCCGACGCGCTGCGCGAGGAATATCGCGCGATTTACGAATCGGGGCTGCTCGTGCAGGTCGACGACGCCGTGCTCGCCAATATGTACGATCACTACGTCGAACAAAGTCCGGAAAAATACCGGCAATGGGCCGGCCTGCGAATCGAAGCTCTGAATCACGCGCTCCAGGAAATTCCCGAGGATCGCGTCCGGTATCACGTTTGCTTCGGCAGCTGGCACGTACCGCATCTCGCGGACGCGCCGCTGGAGGAAATTCTCGGTTTCATACTAAGCGTGCGCGCTGGAGCGTATTCGATCGAGGCGGCGAATCCGCGCCACGAGCACGAGTGGCGCGTCTGGGAAACGACGAAACTGCCAGAGGGCAAGATTCTGATTCCCGGCGTGGTCACGCATCACACGATGACGGTCGAGCATCCGCGCCTGGTCGCCGATCGAATCGTGCGCTTTGCGCGCCTGGTCGGACGCGAGAATTTGATAGCGGGCACCGATTGTGGCTTCGCGCAGGCGCAATTCATTCAACGCGCGGCGCCGTCGGTGATGTGGGCGAAATTCGAGGCCTTGGTGGAAGGCGCGCGGATCGCGAGTGCAGAGCTGTGGCAAAAACGCGCAACTGCGTAGCAACATCGATCACCGTAGGGGAGGACCATTGAAAACCGCATATCGCTTTGCCGCGATTGTCGTTTTGTTCATTGGCGGATTTGCTTTGCCGCCTGCGTCCCAGGCACAGCAATGCGATCGCGCGTGTCTGATCATGACCACCAATATTTATTTGGCCGGTCTGGTTGCACACGACCCATCGATCGTGAAGTTTTCACCGGACGTGAAGTTCGTCGAAAACGCCGTTCCGATGAAGCCGGGCGAGGGTCTTTGGAAGACCGCCTCTGCGATACCCACTACGTTCAAGATCTATGTGCCCGATACGGTTTCTCAGGAAATCGGCTTCCTGGGAGTCATGCAGGAGAACAATAGACCGATCGAGTTCGCGTTGCGGCTGAAGATTCGCGACGGTGAGATCGTGGAGGCCGAGCACCTGATCGCGCGCGATCTTCGCACCACGAGCCTCCCCAACCTCCAAGTGCCGCGGCCGGGATTGCTGACGACGGTGCCTGCCGACCAACGAGTGCCGCGCGACCAAATGTTGAAAATCGGCGCTTCCTATTACGACGCGCTGGTCAATAGCGACGGCCACGCAGCGCCGTTCGCGGATGATTGCGTCCGACGAGAAAATGGCTTTCAGACGACCGGCAATCCTCCCCCAGCCACTCCGGGCCGCGGAACCATGGGCGCGATGGGCTGCGCCGCGCAACTCGATACGCGCGTGATGAGCTACATCAAGCGCATCGAACCCCGGCGCGTCGAAATCGCCGACCCGGAAACTGGTCTCGTGTTTGGGCTTTCACAGTTCCGGCACCCGATGGAGGAAAAGACCCTGAAGATCGTCGGCGTTCCGGGCGTTGATCATGTGGATATGAATTTCAACCCGTTCGATCTACCGGCCGCTCATATTTACAAAGTCAGCGGTGGGAAAATTCACGAAATCGAAGCCATGGGTTTCATGATGCCGTACAACTCAAAGACAGGCTGGGAATAAGCGCGCGCCGCCCCGGGCAACCAAACTAGTCCGACAGAGGACAATTGCGCCATGAAGAAAACAGCTCACAATTTGGCTTTCGCCCCTGCGGCGGTGTTCGTTGTAGCCTTGGCCCTGTTCCCCGATCTTGCGAGCGGACAAGGAGGGACGTCCGCTGCGGGGCCGGTGAACAACTCAGTGACTGCGATGGATGGCCGGCAGGCACAGACGGATATGACCGAGAAGTACCTGCGCCAGCAACTGGGCGATCCAAAAGAAGTGACGGCCTACCAGGCGTTTCATAATGCCGACGAGAACGGCGATAAGAAGATTCACCTCGGTCTCGCTTTCCTGGCGAAATATCCGTCGGACCGCTACAGCGCAGCGGCATACGAAGAACTGTCGCAAACTTATTATGACAAGAAGGATTTGCCGAGCTTCTACACATACTCCGAGAAGGGCCTAGCGCTCTTTCCCGACGACGTGCATCTGCTGGCACTGAGCGGGTGGGTGATTCCCCGCGCATTTGATTCTCACGAAGCCGACGCCGATAAGAAGCTGGACAAAGCAGAGGCCTACGAAAAGCACGCCCTCGAAATGCTGGATAAAATGCTGAAGCCAGACGGCTTGCCAGATGCGCAATTCGCGCTATTCAAAACGGGCGAGATGGCTGTGGCGCACAGCGGTCTCGGCCTCGTCTATTTCCGTCGAGAACAATATGACGCCTCCGAAATGGAACTCGAGATCGCGACGAAAAACGAAACCACACCCGATCCGACTGATTTCTATATTCTGGGAGCGGATCTGGATAATTTGAGCCGTTACAAAGAGGCAGAGAACGCTTTCAATCGATGCGCACAGATCCCCGGCGCCGTGCAGGACAACTGCAAGAAATACGCGAGCGACGCAGCCCAGCGCGCTGCGGACGCGAAATAGAGTTCTCGCCTACTTAGCACGGCCCTCGACGCGAACTGGGATCGGAAGGCCGAAGTTCGCCATTTCGCGCGCCCCTCAAGCAGCAGGCCTAGGTGCCGATCAGTGATTTAAACGCTCTGTCGCCGTGGTAGAAAAAATCAGTCCGGTCAGCGTTCAACAGGACTTGGCAACTCCGGCGTTGTTAGTGTTAGGATGTTCGACGATTCGGGCGCAAGGGAGGCATACATACAGATGACGAAGTTGGCGAACTTGGTTTTTCTCACGGTTCTGCTGTCAGGCGCGGCCTATGCGCAGACCAATGCCGGCGAACAGAAACCCGACGCCGACCTTCCCTTCACGATGACGCAGGTGGCGAGCTTTGATCTGCCCTGGCGCATCGCGTTCCTGCCCGATGGCCGCATGCTGGTGACCGAAAAGGTCGGCCGCGTTGTACTGGTCACCCCGCAAGGCGCCAGGACCGACGTGGTGGGCGTCCCGCCCAGCTATTATCAAGGGCAGAACGGCATGTTGGGCGTCTTCCTCTCGCCCCATTACGACACCGACCACAACGTGTATCTCACTTACGTCGAACCGGGTGATTACGGCGGCGGCTTGGCGCTGGGACGGGGCCAGCTTGTGCTAAACGGCGAGCGGGGCAGGCTCGACGGGTTCCAGGTGCTGTGGCGCCAGATGCCCCGGGGCAAGGGCGGCCAGGCGGGCGCGCAGATCGCCTTCTCGCCGGACGGCAACTACCTCTTCCTCACGGTGGGCGACCGCCAGCGGTTCACCCCCGCCCAGGATCCCAACCAGCCGGAAGGCAAGATCCTGCGGCTGACGCTGGACGGCAAACCCGCGCCGGGCAATCCGATGGAGGGCAAGACCGGCGCCTCGACCGTTCCCTTGATCGATCCGGCGAGCGACACCGAGGCGGCCAAGACTGCGCCGGTGGTCAGCACGTATACTTTCCCCGCGCCCAACCTGACGCCGGCGGAAACCTGGACCACCGGCCACCGCACGCCCTACGGCCTCGCCTTCAGTCCCGATGGCCGGCTCTGGGAGGTCGAGCATGGCCCGCGCGGCGGCGACGAACTGAACCTGATCGAGCGCGGGAAGAATTATGGCTGGCCGCTGGTTTCTTATGGCGTGAATTATAACGGCGTGCCAATCGCCAGCCCCGATACGCGACCCGACCTCGCCAAGCCCGTGATCTATTGGGTGCCGGTGATCGCGCCGGGCAACATCATGTTTTACCAGGGCAGCGTCTTCCCCCAATGGAACGGCAACGCCTTGATCACCGGCTTGGCCACCAAGGCAATCGTCCGCGTCACGTTTGACGGCAAGGGCGGTGCCACCGCGGCCCAGCGCTGGAGTGTCGGCATACGCGTCCGCGATATCGAAGAGGCGCCGGACGGCTCGCTTTGGATGCTGGAAGACGCCAATCCGGGCGGCCTATTCCACCTCACGCCAAAATAGTTCGACAGAACAGATCAAGGGAAACCTTGGGAGGCTTGCGATGAAATTGGGTTCCGCCGCCCTGTTCTGTCTATTGCTGCGCTCGATTTCTGCGCCCTTCACCACGGTCACCACGGGAAACAGAGTCATCTTCGGCCCCCGGTGGCAGATGGTTCGACGGATGGCGTCTACCAGAAATACGTGGCCAGCACGCGGGGAGGACCGGACTTTCCGAAGATTACCTGCGTGGCGATTACCATTTCTATATTCTTGCGGCACCAGTCGCCCAATTACCTCGGCCAGCCAACGATCGGAGACTTGCCTGCGAAAATCGCGGCTCGCTATGTTTCGCTCTATTGGGGGGGGGCGTATTGATCGGCCGGTTCATTGGAGCGGGCGTCCTGCGAAAGATCCGCACAGGGACGGTCTTGGACCATGTTGGGATTCAACACGCATTCATTCTGCCGCCCCTGTGCTATCTCTACATTCTTTATTACGCTCTCCGAGGTTCGCGGCCCGATGCGGGCACGCATACATGATTTTAGATTCATTGGGGGAACGGTGGTTGACCGACACCGCAAAGCGCTGCGCCGCCTGCTGAAGCGCGGCTGTCAGGTTATATGTCTGCTGATGGTGCTGTTGCTCACCGGCGCCCAGGCACCGGTACGATCCGGTTCTTCAGCAGAATCCGATATCGACCACCGCGTGGAAGCGATCCTCACCAAAATGACTTTGGGGGAAAAGATCGATTACCTGAGCGGTACAGACGGATTCTTCGTTCGTGGACTTCCGGAGCTCGGAGTCCCCCGGCTGCGCATGGCCGATGGGCCGATGGGAGTCCGCAATTTTGGGCCGGCTACGGCCATGGCCGGGGGCATCAATTTGGCAGCTACGTGGGACCCGGCCTTGGTTGAGCGTGTGGGAATTGAGATCGGGCGTGACGCGCGGGCCAAGGGCGTCAATTTTCTACTTGGGCCAGGGCTGAATATTTACCGTGCCCCGATGAACGGCCGAAACTTTGAATACTTCGGCGAAGATCCATTTCTGGCAGCGCGCGTGGCCGTCGCCTACATCAACGGAGTTCAGAGCCAGGGGGTTAGCGCTACGGCGAAACACTTCATGGCCAACAATTCGGAATTCGATCGGCACAACACCGACGCGATCATCGACGAGCGCACCATGCGGGAGATTTATCTGCCCGCATTTGAAGCCGCAGTGAAGGAAGCGCACGTCGGCGCAGTGATGAACTCCTACAATCTTGTGAATGGAGTCCACGCGACCCAGAACGAGATGCTCGACACCGAGATTCTAAAGAAGGAATGGGGCTTTCAGGGCGTGCTGATGTCCGATTGGTTTTCAACGTACGATGGTGTCGCAGCGGCCAATAACGGGCTCGATCTGGAAATGCCGATTGGCGCGTTCATGAATCGCCACAACCTTCTTCCCGCGGTCAGCGACGGCAGAGTTTCCGTTGCAGTGATTGACAGCAAAGTGCGCCGTATTCTGCGGCTTGCCGTGAAATCGCAGTGGTTGGATAGGGACCAGACCGATCTCGCAATCCCGCGCTACAACTTGCAAGGCCGTCAGGCCGCTCTCGACGCGGCACGCGAAGGCATCGTACTTCTGAAGAACGACGCGAACGTCTTGCCGTTGGACAAGCACACTATTAAGTCAGTAGCCGTGATTGGCCCGGGCGCTTATCCCGCTGTGCCGGTGGGAGGCGGAAGCGCAGGCGTACGGCCGTTTGCCTCCGTAAGTTTCCTCGAAGGCATCGCGAACGAACTCGGGCCATCTGTCCATACCCTCTACCAACGCGGTATCCCGGAGTTTGACGAGCTAGCGCAGGCCACAAATTTTACTACGGCCCGATCGGGCGGAGAGTCCGGACTTCTCGCGGAGTATTTCTTGAACCCGAATCTGGAGGGCGATCCGATCCTCCGGCGCAACGACTCACACATCAGTTTCGGCGATGCTTCTAGTACGGACCTGGGCGTTCGCGCTGCTACATACCCCTTGGGGGCCGAGTCATCCCGATGGACGGGTTATTACATGGCTTCCAGCACCGCGCCGTACCATGTCTTTATCCAATCCACCGGCGAAGGCGGGGGAAATTATCGTGTTTACGTAGATGACAAGGCGGTACTCGACGACTGGAATGAAGCGCGAGCGCTCATTGGCCTCGCTACAATTACCCTCGATCCTGGGCTCCACAAAGTTGTCGTAGAGCATCGTGGCAGGCCAAGTTTTCTTGGAATGAGATTTCGATTCGGGATCGTCCGTCAGGACAGTTACGTTGATCCGGCGGCCGAAAAAATGGCAGCGTCGGCGGACGCGGTCGTAGTTGCGGTTGGTTTCAATCCTGAATCGGAAAGCGAAGGCTCCGACCGCACTTTCAGGCTGCCGCCGGGACAGGACCAACTAATCCAGAAGTTGGCGGCGCTGAATAAACGCACGATCGTGGTAATTACCTCCGGTGGCGGAGTGGACATGAATGGCTGGATCGATCGCGTGCCCGCCCTGCTTGAGTCATGGTATTCCGGACAGGAAGGCGGCACAGCGCTGGCCGAGATCATTTTCGGCGACGTCAATCCCTCTGGTCGCTTGCCTGTCAGTTTCGAGCAGCACTGGGAAGATAATCCTGCACACGATAGCTACTACCCCGAACCGGGAACCAAGCGCGTCGAATATACGGATGGAATCTTTGCCGGTTACCGCGGCTACGAGCACAGTGGCGTCAAACCGCTGTTTCCGTTTGGGTACGGCCTTTCATACAGCTCGTTTCAATATCGAAACTTGTCCATCCGTCAGGTTGGCCCTCAGACAGCGCATCCAGGGGCACGTGACTCGAGCCTGAGGTATGAAGTGTCGTGGGAGGTCACAAACATTGGAGTTCGAGACGGCGCCGATGTGGGAGAGGTTTACGTGGGTGAGGCGCATCCGCTCGTGCAGCGACCTGCGAAAGAGTTGAAAGGTTTCGTGCGAATCAATCTGCGCGCAGGGGCTACCGGGCGAGTCACAGTAACACTAGACAGCCGCGCCTTTTCGTATTTCGACGTGAACGCGCACGAATGGCATGTGGACCCGGGTGAGTTTACAGTCGCCGTCGGCCGTTCGGTTGACCAGATTGTGCTCAAGGGCATGGTTTCGTTGACGGCTTCAGCCGCCGCCGATGCCGATGTAAAACCTTAATCGCGGCATGGCCGTCGTCTTGCGCCGCGTGAAAGAAGCGGAGCGCGGCGCAACTCCTCTAGTATTTCCGTCACCGCACAACGTTCAGACACCGATCGGGAGCGTGAAAAAAGCACACGGCGCCACGACGACTCGGGCAAAGATTGAGAGTCGCTTCCGGCTATATGGCCTGGGTCACACTTTTGCAACAAGGGCCGCCGCGTCAGACATGAGCCTTCCGACCCTCGCCGCGATTCTTGGACACGCTAATATTCAGATGACCATGCGATAGGTCCACCCCGCTGCCGAAGAGAAACGAGGAGCAATTCACAAGTTTGAAAAAATCCCCGCACAGGCGTTTATCAACGCTGCGGCGGCGCAACGAAGTCACGGGGTCACTTCAAAAGTCACTACAGTGGAGCGGCTGAAGTGATGAGGACCATCTGTAAGTTATTGAAAAGAGTGGCGCGCCCAAGGGGACGATTTCAGAACTTTCCTCAGCGAATTCACGGGCGCTCTTAGTGAAGATTACGAACGTGTAACCCGGTCGGAGCTTGGTGACTTTGCCTGTATCCGAGCTTAACCCGAGGCCACCGGAGGCCGCCTCCTGACTACACGTAAGATACGTGCTACACGTACGGTACGTGTAAGGGAAGGAGAATCCATGGCGAGTGGCAAGAGAAATGGGAAGCAAAATGTAACGATCAGCCTTGACCGAAAAACAATTCAGAAGGCCAAGGTCATCGCCGCTCGGCGTTCAACTTCTATCAGCGGCCTCCTGGCTCAGCAGATTGAAACACTCGTGGGCGAGGAAGAAGCCTACGAACGGGCCGAGCGGCAGGCCATGACCCTACTCGATCAGGGCTTTCACCTGGGCGGCGTAATCCGAGGCAGCCGAGATGAACTCCATGAGCGGTAACACGTTCATCGATACGAATATCTTGATCTATGCGCATGACACCGATGCAGGTGCGGAGCACCAAATTGCAAAGGCGGTTCTTCGTGACCTCTGGAGCGAGCGAACCGGTGTTCTTAGCGTCCAGGTACTCCAGGAATTCTATGTCAACGTCACAGGAAAGATCTCCTCGCCCTTGTCAAAGGACTTGGCACGTCTTGTGGTGAGCAGCTATGCAATCTGGTGCACAGAAACCACTCCAACTGAGATTGCCTCGGCATTTCGGATCGAGGACGAATCGCAAATTGGTTTCTGGGATGCCCTGATTGTTTCATCTGCCTCAAAAAACGGCGCGACTCGGATTCTGTCTGAAGATTTAAACGCTGGGCAAAGGATTGCTGGGATTCTCATCGAGAATCCGTTTGTCGGTATCCGCTGAGGCGTCCCGGAAACGAGTATCGCTCTGTAAGTAGTGCCCCCGCTGAGCGACCCGGAGAGATTCGAACTCCCGACCCTCTGGTTCGAAGACAGGGGCGAGGCGTTCTTGACATTCATTGATTCTTGGGGATTTTATCTGCGTTCCGCTGAAGCTGTTGCGGTCGGCGCGCCCTAGGCGACCTAGAACTTGTGGCACATAGATTGTGCGAGGCACTGCGGACCGGTTTGCGGAAAACCATGTGAACTGGCAGGACTTCTCAACGAATGCTTCACATGAGTTCCGGTTAATCACGCGCAAACGACGCTTGCGATGTTCCCTCCTCGCGGCTGCTTGCCTCGCTCGCGGCGATATTAATTCTCAGACCGCTCCGCAGGTTGACGATCATATAGTCGCCGGGACCGCTCTTGGCAAATTCCTGTACGCGTGCTTTGGCTTCCTCAAGCGATGGCGCAGCACCCCGCCACATCATTTGGCCGTCGGTTTCCGTGCGAAAAATGTCGAAGGTAGATTCCATTTGCTAGCCTTTCGTCTGGGAGGGTTTTGGAAATCCTTTTCCCTTGGTCGCTTGGACCTGTTCGGCCTTTTCCTCCTCGTGGGGATTCCCCTGAATGAGGGCTTTGATGGTCTCGAGCGGAATCTGTTCAAAGTGGGTGTCCGATCTCAACATCGCACTACCTCTCTTTCCGTGAGGAAGCTAGCATGCGCAGATTCATACGGGTCATATCTTTAGCCCCACCGTCTGCGAGTGGTTTGCCTTAGAGCGCAGAGCAGTGGCGCAGGATTGCGGATCGCGATTCACGCTAGCGCAGCCCAGCCTTCCAGAGACTCGCCGCCCTCACGGTATCGAGAGAAATCGATAGTGTGTACTTGACAATAGTTCAGCGATACGTTTAGATTACGTTATGTTAATGCGCCAACGGAGGGATTCAATGGCGACCAGAATAACCAAGCCTGCGCCGATGCATTTCAAAACGGTCATCCATGCGGAGATTCCGCAAGGACGCAAAGGCAAGCACAAGGAAATCGTCACGATCGTTCTCAGGGATCTGGACCTCCTCAAGGAGGGCGCGGCCCTCAAAGTACCGCTGGCGGAGCTTCCGGACACCAAAGAGAATGTGCGCTCGGCGCTGAATCGCGCCACGCGAAAAGGCGGACGCAAGGTATCCACCGCCATCGACGGCGACTTCCTCTATATTTGGAACGTGACCGACTGACTCGCTGAGGCGTTATTTTACGCCCGAAGCCTCAGCGGGGCTCATTACGTCTAAGACGCACCTCCAGGAACCATCAGTCTGTTTTTTCCAGATCGTCACGCCTCTGCCTTCCTCTGTCAGAGACTTACCATCAGGACCATTGAAGGAAATTCGTTCGGTTCCGGTGGAGTAGGCTAAATCGCCCGATTGGGAGACTTCCACTCTCTCAGTCTTCCAGGTGATCGAGAATCCTGGCGTGGCAAATGACTCGGTAACTTATTTACGGATCGGTTCCTTTCCTACGATGGGTGGTCTGCCAGGGGCAAGTATGGTCGCATCGTCGGCCCAGAACGGGAGCACGCGATTTAGATCGTGCGAAGCAGCAGCGGCAAGCCAGTCAGCATCAGTCCTGCGAATAGCTGCTTCCTCATCCGGAAGGTTTACTCTGTGCGACCCGCCACATCCACCGGCTACAGCGATCGCAAGCGCAACAGTCGTCAACAGCCTAACGCGAGTCACGGTCGAACTCCTTAGAAACGCGGGAACTGTCGGTTCGTTTGTTACCTACTACCAGCGTGAACCGGCGTCGAATTTATCACGAATGATCCCAATTGCCCGGTTAGTCGGATTCTCGGATATGTGAAGTAGGATTTCACTCGGAAGGTTTGCGTTAGTCAGGACTTGGCCTGCAATTTCTCACGTTTTCGACGCACCTGATGTCTGGTTAGGGTGTTCTAGAACTTGACGCAATTGACTTTTCGGTACCTCGGAGCTAGGTTGGTCGAAATGCCGTACGATCCCATGCTCGAATTGCTCGCGCTGCTTGAGAAACGCGAAGCCAACAGGAACGGAGTGGGAGGGAATATTGCGGAAGCGGTTCGGATCGAGCGCGACATTACGATCCAGTGTGAGGCCGTGCTCATGAGCATGGTCCGGCCAGCCGTTTACACGATTGTTTCACTACACCGACGCGTATCGACCAGTTTTGTTTCGCACTCATCCACCGCGCCGCAGACTTTGTAGGTCGGATTATCGACATCTTGGTCTCAGTGCCCACTCGTCCGAGTAGCGTTATTCAGGCACTTACTCGATTTCGCGCGCACCCTTTAATCCCCTTGGCTTCTGAATCTGTATAATGCCCTGACACAATGGCGCTTACCGTTGGCAAGAAGCTAGGTCCCTACTAAATCCTTGCCCCGATTTGTGCGGGAGGCATAGGTGTACCGCGCCAGGGATGCCAAGCTCGGGCGCGATGTGGCGCTGAAAGTTTTGCCGCAAGCTTTTGCGCGCGACGGCGAGCGCATGGCGCGGTTCCAGCGCGAAGCCAAAGTTCTCGCCTCCTTAAATCACTCCGACATCGCCTCGATCTACGGCCTCGAAGATTCCGGGCCCACTCATGCGCTCGTAATGGAATTGGTCGAAGGGCCAACGCTCGCAGGTCGCATTGCCTCCGGACCGATTCCCGCTGATGAAGCGGTTCTGATCGCCAGGCAAATTGCCGAAGGCCTCGAATACGCGCACGAGCGCGGCATCGTGCACCGAGATCTGAAACCCGCGAATGTAAAGGTCTCGCGTCACGACCCGGTGAAGATTCTCGATTTCGGGCTGGCGAAAGCCGTCGAAGGTGAGGCCGTGGAAATTGACGTGGCGAACTCGCCCACGCTTACGCGGATGGCCACGCAGGCAGGTTTCATTATCGGCACGGCGGCCTACATGTCGCCGGAGCAGGCCAAAGGAAAGCCGGTGGACCGGCGCGCGGACATCTAGGCGTTCGGTTGCGTGCTGTACGAAATGTTGACGGGCAAGATGGCATTTTCCGGTGAGACGGTGACGGATAAGACACGCGCCATGCCCCTCCCATCTTGGTCTTATGACGTTTCCGCGGACGGCAAGAAATTCGTCGTCGTGAGTGAGGATTCTCAGCTTGGCTCCGCGCCCGTCACTCTGATCGCCAACTGGACGGAACTGCTCAGGCAGAAATAGCGATCGGCCGGCGAGGGGTTCGGCGGGCGCGAAACTCGGGGAGGAGCCGAGAACTCCCTTCGCGCGAAGCCGCCAGCGCTCCGGCGCCTTTCGCCGTCGTGCTCAACTGTAGGGGGGTGAGGAAATGACGCTTTCGGCGAACGAAGTCCCGAATAGTTCTCGGGCATGTACCGGGCTCGTACTGTACTTTTCCGAGAAGCGCGTTAATTGGAAGATAAGTTAATCAGGAGATTCGTTGTGGCGGTCGTGCAGCGCGTGCTATAAATCGCGCAATGCCCGCCGGCAAGCAACTTAAGCGCGTTCGATCTCGGCGAGAGTTCCTCGCAGCCGCCGGCGTGGTAGCAGTGGCGCTGATTGGCGCGCCCTACATCGTGTCTGCCCTTCGAAAGCGACCAACCGGCTGGGCGCTTTCCGAGCGGGAGCGAGTCGCTACCCTTGAAACCGAATTTGGTTCCGTCGCGTACTTTGTTCCGCGTGATCCGCAGCATGTTGTCGTCATGGCTCACGGTTATCCGTGGCCCGACGGATGGCTTTTCGGACCGTTTCTGGTGAGTTATGCGCGCGGCGCGGTCCGGCGATGGAGCGAGTTCGCCACAGCGAACTCCGCAATCCTGCTTGCGCCTGCGTTTGGCTCAGGAGGATTCGGCGGATACCGCGATTTGTTCGGAGTTGGAATCGACGCAGACGAGTTCGTTAATCGACTGCTTGACTTCTCGGCCAAGCCGTTGCTCCATAATTTTGATGGTCGCTTCGCGCTGCATGGTCACTCCGCCGGCGGCCAATTCGCCGCTCGTTACGTCGTCACCCATCCAGACCGTTTGCTGCAAGCCGTGCTCAGCGCGCCCTCGACGTATCCGTTTCCTGATCGCGCGATTCCCTGGCCAAACGGAATGGGCCCTGTCACCCGTGGCGCGGAAAGCGGACACAGACGAGGCACGGCGTTTACACCGGATGGGAGCGGCTGGTTGCGTGCTGCCACGCACGCGCCCATCACCGTGCTGGTGGGCTCACGCGACACAACCACGCGCCCTGCCTCTCCCGGTGAGCCGGGAACTACGCGGCTCGCACGCGCCATTGCATGGGTTCAGGCTATGACGCAGCTCGCTGCCTCTAGCGGCAGGGCGAGCACCGTCAAACTTGAAATCGCGCCCGACTTGGATCACGACGAAGCCGCAATTGCGATCCCCGCTCAGCGCATCCTCGCAGACAGCTTCGCGTCCGCACTTCGGAAGATTTGACCCGGTCCCATCACCACAAAAGTTGTCAATGCCCGATAAGTCTCGGACAAATACCGGTCTAGTGCCGCACGTGCGCGGTCAACTGCCACGGTGTCATTGACGCGGAGGGCGGGCTTGATCGTGTTCCTAGCCCAGGTGTTCTGCGGCGGGCATGAAATTTCTCCGAAAGGCGGAAAGTTGAAGCGGAATCGTGTCTTCCCGCCTGCCGGAAAAAGAACATTCGAGGTCAGACTAATCGGGTATGCAAACCTCGTTAATTCTCACACAGCTGAACTTCGTGACATCCCGCAACAGGCCAAGGCCGGTCAGGCTAGGCTTTGTGTACTTTTTCATTCGTTTCTCCCAACTGGATTTTGGCCCCTCAGGGCACCTCGTCAATCACTGACGAAATAGCCAATCGAGGATTATCGGCAATCGCCGTGCCACTTGGGACGCGACATAAGTGTCCTGTTATCTGGCGATTTTGGGCACTGCCGGAGTCACAAAATGCCCAGCGGAAGCGAGATTCCGCTACTGCGCAAACACTTGAACCCATATAGCCGGCGGGCTGCCGAGATTGACTGCGAATGGGGTCGCCAAGTGAAGCGGAGTCCCAGGCTTCGCGATCCGCTTCATTGGCTCGATACATGGGACGGCCACCATTCTTTTCACTGTCACGAATCACGGCTTGGCCTTCCAGACAGCACTTCGCTACGGCGTCTAAAGCAGCCGCTGCTTAGCGCTTTAGTCAGGCATATGGAGTACTTTCGTGTACGTCTTCATCGGAAAAACTCGCCAAGCATCGGGAATACGCTTCCCGGCCAGCTGGTGAAATAACGTCGAAGCCTCTCGGCGCAAGCGGAGGGCACCTTCCCCGGCTTCTGAGAGTAGAATCGGATATCGAGCGAGCGCTAAGCGCCTGTGGAGATAGCAGAGATGTCCCATTTGTCGCGTGTAGGCCTCTCGCTGCTGTTCATCTTTTCCCTCTCTTTGAACACCCAACAGACCCACAACCACGGCGTACCTGAGAAGCTGGGAAAAGTTTCGTTCCCGACTTCGTGCCTACCGGCAGTTCAGCAGCAGTTTAACCGAGGCGTTGCGCTGCTTCACTCGTTCGCTTATACGCCCGCCAAGAATGCGTTTCAGGATGTGGCAGAACTGGATCCTCAGTGTGCGATGGCACATTGGGGCATCGCCATGACTTACGCATCCGCTGGGCAATACAGCACGCGTTAAGTCTTTGAAAGTGCTCTGCCCCCCCGGCTCCCGATGTTGGACACATAAGCGGTGCCACCTCACCGGAGGGATATGCTCTGAAGTTCGGAGAAAAAGATGCCAAACCGTAACGCTGGTCGGAGTGCGAGCGCGATGCTCTCGCACGATCCGATGCACATCTGCGCCTTCGACTCGACCCACAGCGGCTACTTGGACTCCGCAGCGTAATCAAGCGAGTTAGGGTAGTACTTGCGAACCGGATGGTCTTGTACAATCTTGCTCTAAATAGTCAACTTGACCAGAGTTCTCATGGTCGGTGGCTCAGTTTTAGCGCTGCGCGGCTTCGCTGAAAGTGATTTTCACCAAAGCAGCTGCCATGGTGTCAAACTGCGCCTGAAGGTCTTTATCGTCACCGGCGAATTTTTGCTGGAAGGGTTTCAAGTCCACTGAGCCCTTGATTTCATCTAGCGTGTGGGTCCCGGGAAAGCCTAGCTGGCGGATTCGCGCGCGCACTTGATCGACGGAACTTTGCATCAGATCGGCTACCAGATAGAGATAGGTCTTGTCGTGCATTATGGGACCGTGTCCGGGGACGATGGTGGTTACGTCCAATTGGCCTATTTTATGCAGCGTTTCCACCCACTCGGACGGGTAGCCATCGCCTACATATGGGAGGGGATAAACCAACAAGTCGCCCGCGACAAGGATTTTTTCTTTCGGAAGGTACGCGATGGCGTCCCCCGGAGTATTGCCCCGCTTAAAGTGCAGTAACTGGACTTCGCGGTTTCCCAGATCGATATCGATCTTGTGCTTAAAGGTAAGCGTGGGCGATTCGTAAACGATGTTTTTGAACTCTGCTACCGCCTGTTCCAAGCCGGGCAAGACATTCTGGGCTTGTTTTTTCTCGTCCTCGGTCAGCGCCCGGCCGTCTGTGTCCTTTCCCTGCTTGTAGGCGGCAATTGCTTCCGCATACTCCCGGGGGGTCCGCTCGACGTTTCCCGGTTGGATGAGGTCCATATCTTTCTTGGTTTCTTCTTGAGCGATGATGGTCAGGTTAGGAAACACCGCCATATAGGTGCTGCTACCATTGTTGTGGTCGTTGTGGTAATGGGTAATGAGCAGAAAAGCGACGGGCTTGTCCGTCCATTTGCGAATCTGCTCGATGTCTTCACGCGCCACGGAGGGGTAATACGCGGAGTCCACCACGAGAGCTTCCCGATCTCCGATAATTACCGTGGTATTTCCGCTTGCGCCGCCGGGCGAATTCTGGTGCTGGATCTCGTACACGCCATCAGCTAGCTTGGTGATCATGCGTGCGTTGGTATCGCCGTAGGACGGTCCCGCAACAATCAATAAAGCCGGGAGTGACAGAAAGAAAGAACGACGCCAGCCGGAACCGTGGTTGTGTTTCAATTTATTTTCCTCCATGTGTGAGATAGGGCCGATCCCGCAACAAGAAAGTTGGACTGATTTCCCGAGCCGATCAGGTGAACCGCTTCTCGTCGAGTAAGCATCTATCTTGTTATCTTTTGCCTTGGTTGCAATTTGACACCAGAATTGAACGTGTAGACGATTTGACCAAAGAATTGGTAGCAGGCTGCCAGAAAGTATTCTCGCCAATAGTCCGCGGCAAATAAATAGGCCAGAGCTGCTCGAAACTCACAATGAAATACTGCGCCACAGGATGTGGTTCCCGGGTGCCCACTAGTGCGGCGTCAATTGCTCGCGCTGCGAGCGCGATGAGTTTCTACCATCTGATGCACGTCTGAACCCTCAACACGCCCGTGAGCGAGCAACAGTTCGGCCAGCTCCACCACCGCGGGCCAATTTGTTTGGAGGACAGCGTTCGCTTCCATTTGCGCTTTCTTGTAGAGAAGCAGAATCATGTTGTCATCTACGATGCCGAGGGCCTTACACGCTCCGGCGGTGCGTTTGAAGTCCCCGGTATCGTAAATCCTTGCGTCAAGTTCGCCGGCGATATGTTGGCCTACGGAGCCCGCAGCCATCGCTCTTACGAATGAAATCAAAATCAGTTTTCCGAGTTGGGTTTCCTTGGGGTGGGTTTGGGTAAATCCGTATGTGACGCCGTTAGAGGTGGTCTCGTGTTCAATTGCGACTAGCTCGACTTCAAAAGCGCGCCCGGAGAGATTCGAACTCCCGACCCTCTGGTTCGAAGCCAGGCTCCCGACTTTTCGTAAGCGACTTATTTTCAATCACGCCACTAAAACATTGGGGCTTAGCTTCTCCGGGAGAATGTGGAGTGTTGTGCGCGTATGTGGCTCTCTGCACGTAGGGTCACTACAAAAGTCACTACAGTCTGCGGCGATTGATACTGGAGGAATGCTGTGAAGCCGAAAATCCGCCTCGTTCCGATCAACCGGCTCGTTCTTGATGAAATGAACGCGAACAAAGGCACGAAGCGTGGCCGCGAGCTTCTTGAAGAGTCTCTGGACAAGTATGGCGCTGGCCGTTCAGTCGTTCTCGACTGCCCGAGTAGACTGTTCGGAGTTCACTCTACCGGTGCTCGGGCCGAAGGAGGCCGAGATGCGAATTATAGGATGCGATTTGCACGTTCGCCGTTGACTCTCGTTTGCGCAGAAGTCGAGGACGGGGCCATACTCTCCGTAGAGGTCGGCTTATGTCTGAACCCACGACTGTTGGTGCGGCTTCATGGCGGCCGTTACTCCTGCTGATGTTTATCCTGTCGGGAGTTGGAAGTTCCGCCCGGCAGGCCGCGAATGATTGGACCCAGTTTGGCTGGGACTCGGCCAGCTCCAGCGCCTCGACCGCACCCACCGGCATTACCGCCGCAAACGCCACCTCCTTGAGCCGGCGCCAGGTCAATCTCGACGGGACCGTGGACGCCTCGGCCATTTACCTCCAGGGCGCCACCGTAGAGGGCTCCAAGCATGATGTGTTTTTCGTGACCACCACCTACGGCAAGACCATTTCAGTGGACGCTAACCAAGGTTCCGTTCTTTGGGAATACAGGCCGCCTAGGTACGACTCATGGGTAGGTACACGCCAATTTTCCAACAGCACCCCCGTGGCCGATCCTGACCGTCAGCACATCTACGCCGCAGCGCCCGACGGTACAGTTGAGAAGCTTGCGGTCTCCGACGGGCATGCGCTATGGACAACACCGGTCACGCTGCTGCCAATGCGCGAGAAGATCGCCTCACCGCTTAAAGAGTTTCACGGCCATATCGTTGTGGTCACCAGTGGCTACATCGGCGATCAGCCACCCTACCAGGGCCACGTCGCGATTCTCGACGCCCAGACCGGCAAGCTGCTGCACGTGTGGAACTCGCTCTGCAGCGACCGCGCCGGTTTACTCGATCCTAATTCCTGCCGGGATACGCAATCAGGAATCTGGGGGCGAGCGGGTGCGGTGATCGATGTCGCGACTGGCAACATCTTCCTGGCCACCGGCAATGGCCCTTATGACGGCAAGACGAATTGGGGAGATGCCACCATTGAACTTAATCCCGACGCCACCCAGATGCTGGGCAACTACACTCCACAGGATAACGCCAAACTGAATGACCGCGATCTCGACATCGGATCGACTTCACCGGTACTACTCGGAGCCAACGTTCTGGCCCAGGGAGGCAAAGACGGGTTGATCCGGCTGCTGAGTCTCAAGGCTATCGCAGGCACGTCGCCTCATGCTGGCGGTGAACTGCAGAGCGTCTCGACGCCTTCAGGCACCCGGTTGCTCACTGCCCTAGCTGTATGGCGCCATGGCGCGGAGACTTGGCTTTTCTCCGCTGACAGCGGAGGCACTGCTGCTTGGAGCTTCGAGAGCGGCAAGCTCATCCCAATGTGGAAGAACAGTAACGGCGGTACAAGTCCAGTAGTGGCCGGCGGCCTGCTATATGTCTATAACCCCCAGGGAGGGCTGCGCGTCTATGATCCAGCCAAAGGAAATCAGGTCGCCGATCTAGAATGCGGCAAGGGTCACTGGAATAGCCCCATCGTGGTGGACGGCAAGATTGCCCTTCCGGAGGGCAACGCCAATCAACGCTTATCCGTGGGCGTCCTCAACATCTGGAGCCTGACAGTTGGACACTGACCCGAAGGTCGCAACGCGAGCAGCTCCGCTCTATGAGTCGCCGTCCCGTCCCCAAAATCAACGGAATTGGGAACCCATAAGCAGCACCTCGCTCCGACGGATCCTTTTCACTTAGAACCTCGGATTGACGAGGGTTTTCGGAACCCGTCGAGTACTGCACCGCGTTAATCATGTGGATTACTTCCGAGTACTCCGTCATTCGGGCACATTCGCCGAGGGAAGAGGGCAAGCCATTCAAATCTTAGTTAGCCACATTATTATTTTGGGGTGACGTGGACCCAATCGATGGGGAAAGCTGTGAGGCTGTGCGAATGGATTTCCGGAGGCCCTTGTTTTGGCTTTTTGCGTGATTGTTGGGCAGATCGAGCAAGAATTGTTCTTGACAGCGATGCCATGAATATAGGAATTCTATATTGCAATATAGGAAGGCTATACTCACGATGATCAAGCGCATCCGAGCCAACATTTCACGCGGCAGCACCGAACTCGCCATCCTTGCTCTGCTGGTGGAACAGCCACTTTACGGCTTCGAGATCTCCAAACGGATCGAGGAACGGACGGAGGGTGCCCTTCGCTTTGAACTGGCTTCGCTATACCCAATGCTTTATGACCTCGAAAAGCGCGGTCTAATCAGAGGCCGCTGGCAAGCAAGCAGCACAGGCCGTGACCGTCGCTACTACTCGCTCACGCCGGCAGGCAGGAAGCAACTGGTACCGTTGCGGCGGGAGTGGCGCTCCTTTTTCCGGGCACTCGACCGCCTCGCCGGAGTATTCGATGCCTGATTGGAACGCACTGGTTCGAGAGTACTTGGGCGCCGCAGAACCGATTTCTGTCGAAGAAGCGGACGTCATCGCAGAGTTGTCCGGCCATCTGGAAGATCTCTACGGAGAGCTACGCGGGAAGGGTATGTGCGAGTCTGATGCCATGGGACAGGCTTTGGGTGATATGTCTGACTGGCGCGGGCTGCTCAAGAGAATCCGCCGGGCTAAGGGCAGGGAGGGAACTTTGAACCATCGAACAAAAACCTTGTGGCTGCCCGGACTCGTCAGTCTGACCGGGTCTATGGGCTGGCTCGCGATCTTACAGCACCTTAACCTGCGGCCACACATGCCGTGGCTACATTCGGGACTTCCAGTAGTGCCGTATCTAGTTTGGTTGATTACCCAACCCTTGTTTGGAGCGATAGGCACTTATCTGTCGCGTCGAGCGGGAGGCGAACGCCTAGCCGAATTCGCCGCCAGTCTGTCCCCCTCGATCGTGATGCTCGGACTGTGGTGCTTCGTACTGGCAATGAGCGTCCTCGTCGAGAAGAATGTGCATGTTTTGCAGCAGTGGCCTTCGATTTTTGTCGGCGCGCTCATCTGGGCCATTTTCCCCGCCTTGTCGTTGCTGTTGGGCAGGCTCCTGTTCTTGCGGATTGATCGACAACGTCCCCAGGCCGGGTAAATAATCCGCCATTGGTCGAAATGGACGGCACCAGTGACCCGATTCAATCGACCACGCGATAACTCCCGATTGGTCGTGCCAGCTCAACCGGTCGACGCAACACCATATAACCAACTGATCTGACAATACTTCCCATAGAGAATCAATGCGTACGGCGGTAGTCAATCAAAACCTAAACAGAGCCTTTGTTTTGTCTGAATGGACGCGTGCGAGTAAAATCAGCCTCGTAGACTACTGTTAAGAGGCTTTGTGCAAGTGTTGCATCGACCCATTGAGACCACCCGGACACTCGGAACTTATCGTCGGACCAAACGGCTAAGTCCTGAGTAGTTCATTTTCCCGGTTAATCAGGTGGCACATCTCCGAGTGCGCTGCCACAGTGTCGGAACTGGCGCTAGACTGTAGCCGCAATCCCGAAATGAAAATGAACCGAAAGCCCGGGCACGGCGTCTGGCTGATTGAGACACAAATGGATGCACTCGCAACGGGCTTTTCAAGTGATGCGGTGAGCTGCGAATCCGCGCTCGATCGTGAGTTTGAGCAGCGGATCGCCGATTCCCCGAAGCTCGCGTACCGCGTCGCGCTCGCCGTGCTCCGCAATACAGCCGAGGCGGAGGACGTCGCCCAGGAAGCAATGTTGCGCGCCTTTCGCAGCTTCCATCGGCTGCGCGATCGCGAACGTTTCCGCTTTTGGTTGGTCCGGACGGCTTGGCGGTTGTCGCTCGACCGCATCCGCGGAGCAAGGCGTCGAGAGCGGCGCGAACAAATCGCGATTCGCGACACCCTAGCAGCTCACGTTGAGAATGTCGCCGCATCGCAGGAGTTTGATAGTGAAGTTGCGGCAGCTCTCGACTCGCTTCCTGAAAAGCTGCGAATCGTAATAGTGCTGGCCGCAATCGAGGGCCACAACACGTCGGAAGTTGCCAAGCTTCTGAATTTGCCGGAAGGAACCGTGAAATCGCGCCTGTTCAAGGCGAGAAAACGGATGGCGGAGAAACTTCAATGGCTTGTAAGAAATACGCAGGCTGGCTGACACACGCCGCACTCGGTCGGCTTATTGCGCCGTCGCGTTACTCCGAACTCGTCTCGCACCTAGGTAAATGCGAATCGTGCCGCGAGGACTTTCAACTAACTCAAACAGCTCTGTCACTCGCCGACCGAGCGTTAAACGCTCTCACGAGCGGAGAGCCCTCGTCGCAGTTTGTCTCGCGATTGCGCGCACACATTGCGAATGAATCAGCACCCGTCCGTTTCGCGTTGGCGGCGAGAGTTCCCATCGCCGCAAGCGCGCTGATCTTCATCGCCATCGTCGGGATCACCGCCGCGAAGTGGATCGAACGCGACGCGGCACCAGCACCGTTGGACGTCGTCGCGTCAATCCCTTCGGAGCCGGTAATAGCCACGAGTTCGGCGGTCCGCGCCGCCGCTGCAGATCGAAAGACCCCCTCTATGCGAGTAGATCCGCATGCGGCCTTACGCCAGCGCACGCCGGATGTGCTGGTAGCACCCGGACAAATGGAGGCCGTGTTGCGGCTGGCTGAAATCACGCAACACCGCCGAGCCGGAGCTGCAATGGAAGTCGTGCGCCATGATGAGTTTGGCCAATCCCTCGAAGTGGCGCCACTCGAAATCAAACCTCTGGAAGTGCCGAAAATCGGGGATTTCGATTCCTCAGGAGGGTTTTGATGCTCGCCGATCGAACGAAGAAGGAGTCGCTTATGAAAAGAACACTTGGTGGATCGATCTTGGCGCTCGTGGCACTTGTCGTCATGCCGCCGCTTCGCGCTCAGGACAAGCCCAAGGACCCGTCAGTCCAATCGGCCGCGCAATCGGCGTCCCAGCAAACCGCCGCGCCTGAAATCGAATACCGGATACAATTCGTCGTGAGCGAATTCGACGGGGCGAAAAAACTGAGCAGTCTACCTTATATGCTCAGCACGACGTCCGTGAATTCCCGGCCCAAATTGCGTACCGGCGCCCGAGTCCCTGTAGTCACCGAGACGAAGGCAGGCGACAGCACCTTTCAATACATCGACATCGGCACAAACATCGATTGCACCGTCAAGCCGTCGGACGACGGAAAATATTCGCTCGATTTCATCGTCGAACGATCGTCTGTCTACGTGCCCGGGGCCGAGAAGACGAAGAGGGAATGGTCGCCGGGAGATCCCCTTCCAAATGAGGATCCGGTCATTCCAGCCTTCCGCGGCGACCTTCGGATTTTGCTGCGCGATGGGCAGACCCAGGAAGCGACGGAGATGACCGACCCGCTCACGGGCCACCTTATCAAAGTCGAAGTTACGCTCAACATTGTCAAGTGACCGCGGCTCTGAATTTCAACTAACTCATGTGTTTGTGGGCTAACGGATCTGCAAATCCTGGGCACGACAAGTCAATGACTTGCGGGCTGAATTGGAAAAGGGTTATTGGGCGGAGAGCGAGGGCAACTGGTTCGGGTTCGTTACAGTCCGGTTAGCGCGTCAACCTCAGTCTCCGATAAACGCTAAACGGACGAGTGGAATACTGGACGACCGAACCGCTTGGAGAGAACTCATGGAAGTAGTTCCTTCAACACCAGCGAAGCAGAAAAGTCGCGCCCCTCGCGGCTCCAGGTAATCGGAACTGCCGTCCCGGGTGGCTGCTGAAGAAGGCGCATCACCTCCGTCATCGATAGCCCCTCGATATTCTGGTTCCCGATCGTCACGATTGCGTCACCCTGCCGAAGGCCGGAGTTCGCGGCTGGACTATTCTTCATCGTGTTTGCCACGACAATCGTTTTCGGATCGTTCTTGAAGAGGACCAGGCCGGTAAGAGAGAACGGCGGCGGGGTGAATCCAGGCACGCGATTGAACCAGATGCGTTCGTGCGAATAGTCGAAGTCGAGCGTAAAGTTTTGCAGAATCCCGTTGCCGATGTTACCAGCCTCGGTGCGTGAAGAGAGCGCGCCCTGTTTGTCTTCCGCATACACCGCGATGATGTGGTGAAACGAGCTGCCCGCTAACTCGAAATCTGAAAGGCGGCTGGCCCAGCTATGGGACACGCCGCCAGAGCCGAACCCCACGGTGGGAATCCCACGCTTCATTTCGTCCCCGAAGCCGTGGTGATCCGCCCACACGTGCTGGACGAGCAAGGGACCTGTATTGCCCGTGTCGAGCGCGAAGTCTCCCGAGATGCCGTTCAACTGCGCTGGCAGAAGCGGTATGTCGTCCGTGAATGTAATAGGTACGGTATTGGCTGAGCCTGCTTGTTTGTACGATTCACGAGGCCAGAAAGTCAGCGTGTGGTTGCGATAGTCCAGGCGAACAGCGAGCCTTTCCAACAATTCGAGTCCGAGAATGCCCGCAAGGGCAGGGCGTTGCCCGCGTTCGACCGTGGCGTACTGAAGCGGAATTACGAGAAACGTCTGGCTTACAAGCGAAACCCCGCCGATTTCCACCTGATCCACTTTCGCGAATTGAATGGGCAGCGTCCCGCTGCCGGTTCCGCCGGAGGACCCGGCGCCTGCGGGATGCAATCCCAATAATGCCGCGGCGTCGGGAGTCAGAATGGCATGGCCTCCGGTGTCTAAGATAAAGGCGAACGGTCCCTGCCCGTTCAATCGCGCTTCGAACGTTACGAATCCATTCACTTCGATCGGGACGGTGGCTTCTCCGCCCGTGACCGTTGTGTCGTCGGGGGTGTGGGGCGCTTGAAATGTCTCATCACTAATCGTGGCATTGACGTGGTAATCGGAAATGTCAAAAACGTCCAGGTTCCCTGGCCCGTCATCCGTAGTTATCTTGTACGGCAGAAGCAGGCCGAGCATGGTTTTGTAGCCGGTGTAAGTTGTGATTTCGACGGTGGTCGGCATGGTTCGGACTGTTCTCGCGAGAAGCCCGGTCGCGCTGTCGAACCACAACTGCACGGCCTGGCCGTGGGTGGGTGTCATCCAAATCGTGTCATAGGTTTTTCCGCCGTTGCTTCGGCGTTGAATCGGCCCGAGGCCCGCGTTTTCCGCGCCAGGTTTCAAATACGCACGTCTCGTGAGCCACTCGTCGGTGACTGTGGCCTCTTGGGCAAACTCGGAATCCAACCGATGTACGCCGCCGGTCATGTCCTGACGCCAATGTTGCGCACTATCCCAGATCTCCTTGAAGTGGACCACTTGAAAGTCCGATTCGCGCAGCATCCGGCCCGTTTTCACGTCGTCGATGCATTCCGTTCGGCCTTGCATGCCCGAAGAGTTGTCGGCGCCCTCGTAACTGAGCGCGTTAATTTTGTCCCAAGCTTTTCCGCCGGCTGCTTCGCGAGTACGCTCTAAGAGTGCGCCGCCTGTAGTAGAACCCCAGCTGGACGCCGGTAAAACCATGAGAAGCAACGCTGCCAGGTATTGGATTCGGAGATCAGTGGGCCGGAGAGAATGCGCGAGTCTTTTCATGCCCGCAGGATGCCGCAAACCGGCGCGGAGCGTCTTGAATGCATTTGACCTGTTTGCGCCAGACGCCCGGAGGTTTCCCCGTTATGGCGTGTACCGTTCGAGTCATGTGGGCCTGGTCGCAGAAGCCCAAATCCAGGGCCACCCACGAAAGCGGGTCGCTCCCGCTGACCGTTTGGCGCCACGCTAGCCGCCCCCTGGCCTGGGCTCGATACGCAGAAGGACTCACGCCAAAAACCTTTCGGAATCCGCGGGACACCGTCGCACCTGCCAAACCTCGCAAATGCGCCCAATCCCGAAGCAGGAGATGCGGATCGACTAACAGTGCGGTGGCCAGGTCGTCGGGCCAATCAGTCGCTTGAGCCGGCCGTGGTTTCATCGTGGCGAGAAGAAAATCGAGCGCCTCTTGAGGGTCCCGCTCCGCTAGACGAACCGCAGCATCGGGATCTGCCGCCCGCATCAAAGGCATTGCAGGCTCCATCAAGGCTGGAAGGGGAATGTTCAGCACTTCCGCGCCTGTACGATCGTAGCGGTTCAAGTGAGCTTCGAATCCACCATGAATCACGACATCCCCTTCATGCACTCGATGACGCCCCTGATCTCCGGCTTCCTCGTACCCCCCGGAAACGACCAGTGCGAGGTAACTATGCTGATGTCGATGCCGCGGCAGCACGGTGTAGGCGCCCCGGTATTGGCGGCCGAAGAAAGTCGGGCAGAAGCAACTCATTTGCAGAGACTATACGACGAGAGCGCGATTTGAAAGACCGTTGGGCTGCAACGGTGCATCCAGATGGAACCCGATTTGTACAGCTAGACTCACGGTCGCCGACAAGATACTACGAGCGTGGGACGGTCCGGATTTCGCGGGCTTGCTTCGGTAACTTCGGCGGTTTTCTGTATCTGCTGTATCGGTCTCACTCCTGGAACCGCTGAACATCGTCTATCAATACAGGTTAATCGATCCCGATGGCCTAAGACTGAAGTTACCTGAATTCACGCCCGAGCAAAGTCGTGAGAGGTTGGATTACCGGTAACTTCGGTTCCGGTGACGACTTGAGAGTCAGACTTCACGGCACGGAGGGTTTGTTCGCCAGAATCACAACATTGGTGATACCAGAGAGTCGAATCTGGTCAACAACGATTTCGACGTCTCCGTTCTTAACTCTGCTGTCTGCGAGAAGGTAGACTTTCCAATCGGAGCCACTTCGCATTGCCGTTCGTATCATATCAGGTAGGTCTCCCGGCTCGGCCTCGACTGAATCAAAGAAGCAACGTCCATCCCTCCTGACCACAATTCGTATAGCGTCCTCGCGTACCGCTCCCGGCTGCAAGGTTGCGCTTTGAGCCGTGGGCAGATTCACGGGCGACCTACCACCGTGGGCAGGCGGCGTTACGCACATAAAGATAAAGAGCAAGACCGAGAAAACGCCGAGGAAGGGCATGAGGTCAATCGCCGGATAGATGTTTGGCCTTCTCTTTGCGGCACGGAGCGCTGCCACCTTGCTGGGTGACCACACGATGTACCTCATGTGTGATTCTAGAATCGTCCTCAGCTATTAGACCTCACCATACTTCGGAAAGTGCCCGAACATTTGGGGAAGTTACCGAAGGGTATCTGCCAAGAGCCTAAGATTCGATCCTAGGTCTGGATTAGTTGGATAACCGTCCGATTGAAGTATTGCTTCAGCTGGACGGTTGGCGCGTCTCCCAGAGAACAACTCAAATCTGCACCTCGCCTTCCAGATAGAATACGCAAGCACCCTCTAGTTCGACCCGGTCGCCCATCAGCCGGCAAATGATCTCTCCGCCGCGGCGTGAAGCTTGGAAGGCGTGAAACACGGTCTTGCCCAGCCGTTTGGCCCAATAAGGCGCCAACATGCAATGCGCGGCACCGGTCACCGGATCTTCCGGTACGCCCTTGGCTGGAGCGAAATAGCGGCTTACGAAGTCATATGTTCCACCTCCCGGAGCGGTTACGACCACGCCGCTGCGGTCCATGCGTGTCAGCGCCGCCATATCCGGCGCAACCTCTCGCAAGACTTGCGGGCTCTCCAGCAGTGCCATGTAGTTGAAAGTGTTGGCAAAGACTTCAATCGGAGCGACGCCCAATGCTTCGGCCAACCCCGGCGGCGTCGAGACCAGCTCGGACGGTCGCGTCGGGAAATTCATGACATAACTCGCCTCCCCCCGTTTCACCGTTAAGGGCCCGCTCGCCGAATGGAAGACCACTACAGTGCGTTCCGGCTCGAGCCTTTCCATCACCACCGCCGCGCTTGCCAGGGTCGCATGACCGCAAAGTGGTACTTCCACGGTGGGCGTGAACCAGCGCAGACGATAGTCGCCACCTTGAGGAATCAGGAAGGCCGTCTCGGCCAGGTTGTTTTCGGCGGCAATGGCCTGTAGCGTGTCGTCGGACAGAGAGCTATCGATGAGCATCACCGCAGCGGGATTTCCTGCGAAGCGGCGGGTCGTAAAGGCGTCGATTTGGAAAATCGGCGTGCGCACGAGGTGTCCCCCTTCAACGTCCGTTCGGGTAGCTTCTTATCTCTGATCAACGCCGTAAACAGCCAATTTGACCTGACCGGAAATTTTCATGCCAAGTGAAGTAGGTTCGGCTTCCGCCCGAGTCTTTCTGCTAAGTTCTGATTACCGGGCTAGTACTGTACTTTTCCGGGAAGCGCGTTTATCAGGCACTACAAACGCACACCGATGATTTTTTCTGTCCATTGCCAGATTTCTACTGCGAGTTTAGGATCCCGTGAGAGCGGGCTCGATTGGGCGATCTTGGACTTTGCGAAGTATTTCCCCGAGACTCCGGCTAGTTCGGAAGCGCTGGCCACATACAGAGTTGTCTGCGCCCCTTGCTGGGCATTCAGGAAGAGTGGCCTGAGCAAACCGAACATTATCTTCCATCCGAGCGGCAGGTCGGGTCCGCCAAGATTCGTCGCGACCAATCCGGGATGCAAGCAATTTGCCGTGACCCCGGCTCCTTCAAGCCTTCGCGCCAATTCGAACGTGTGTGCGTTCATTAGCAGCTTGGATTGCGCATAGGCCCTCCCCCAGCTGTATTTTCGACGTTCATACTGGAGATCGTTCACGTCGATGCGTGCACGCGCATGAACTTCGGACGAGACATTGACGATTCGGGATGGCGCGCTCGCCTTTAGCAGGTCGAGAAGCAAAGCCGAGAGGAGAGCTGGCCCCAAGTGGTTTGCGGCAACTGTCATCTCGATGCCGTCTGCCGACACCTTGCGCGTCGGCGACATCGCTCCAGCGTTGTTGATCAGCACATCAAGCCGCGGATATTTCTCACCAATCTGTTTTGCCAGCGCGCGGATGGATGCCTGAGATGACATATCCGCGATCAGCAGATCAACCTGCGAAGACCCAGATTCCCGCCGAATCTCCTGAAGCGCGGCCTGCCCCTTCTCGGCGTTCCGGCAGACCATCAGGACGCGCGCGCCCATGCGAGCGAGACCCAGAGCCGTCTCTTTCCCGATGCCACTGTTAGCCCCGGTCACAATGCAGGTGTTTCCGCTCATGATTGGTGGGTCTGTCAATTTGGGCCGCTTAGACGGTTGGCGGGGTTTGCCCGAACTGACTCTACAACGAGGACATTCTGTTGCGCAACGCGGCATGCCTGTCTTGTGCCTGATAACTTGGGTACTAAAACCCACTTTTATGGTAAGCGTTTATCAGGACCTATCCGTCTCGATCCTACCTAAAAAGAAGTAACCGCCAAGTTGAACGGGTACCAGGAATGTCCTCACGCCATCTCGGATAGAAAATCCGGGGTATTAGGGCTAACTAAGCGAGGTTCATCCGGCGCAGGAGGTCCTGGAAGCGCGGGTCCGGATGCAAAACTTCGAAGAAAGGATGAATCTTCACCATCAGCAAGCCGTCGTCCCGTATCGCATAGGCTTTTTCCAGCCATACGAACGCCTCTTCGTTGTCTGCTAAACCCACGTAGACCACAGCGATGCTCGTTGGCGGCACGTACGCACGCATAGATCGCGCGAGCATTTTCTCCAGAATCGCGCGTGCCTGATCGGTGTTGCCCGCCACGGCGTGCGCGTGTGCGAGCGCAGACGCACTCGCCACGCTGTCGCCCGAAAGTTGCCCGGCCCGCTCAAGGTGCCGGAGAGCTTCGTCGTGCATGCCCTTCTGCAGGCAGGCCCGCCCCAGCCCTTGATGTGCCATCGCGAAGGTCGGGTCCAGCTCGATCGTTCTCTCGTACTGCTCGATGGCTTGGTCCGGCTGCCCAGCATAGAGCAGAATGAACGCGACGTCCGTATGGATGCCGATCGACAGAGGATCGAGCTCCAGAGCTTGCTTAGCTTCCTCGATTGCTTCGCCCGCACGCCCCTGAGCCATCAGATGAAACGCATACCAGTGGTGCGCGGTCGCGTAGCTCGGGTTTAGTTCGATGGCTCGCTTGTATTCGCGTTCGGCTCCCGCCCAGTCCCACTCGTTCTGGCGCAACGGTGCCATGGAGGCATGCGCCTCTGCGAGTGTGTCGTCGATCTGCAGTGCACGCGAGGCTGCCGCCTTGGCTCGTGGGACTGCTTCTTCCGGATGCAGCGCGGCGAAGCCGGTGCTGTACAAAAGGTAATACGAATCGGCTATTCCCGCGTATGCCAGCGCGAACCTCGGGTCTTTTTCGATGGCTCGTTTGAAAAACTCGACCCCTCTCTGAATGCCTTCCGCGGTCCTCTTGTTCCAGCAATGGCGTCCCTTTAGGTAGAGGTGATACGCCTCGGTATCTTGCGTATACCGCTTGGCCAGCCGCTTCTTTTCCTGCCCGCTCAGCGAAAGGCGCAATCGTTCGGAAATCTCCCGCGCGATTTCGTCCTGTACGCTAAGGATGTCTTCTGCTTTTCGATCGTATTGTTTGCCCCAGAGCCGCCATCCATTGGCGACATCTACGAGTTCTGTCGTCACCAGCAGTACGTCGCCCCGCTGCAAAATTCGCCCGGTAAGCACAGCTTCCACGTTGAGATCACGCCCGACGTCTTGTGGATCCGATTTTCTGCCTTTGTAGCGAAACACCGTGCTGCGCGCCATCACGCGAAGTCCGGATAGCTGAGCCAGACTGTGGATCAGGGTTTCGGTAATACCGTCGCTGACGTACTCAGTCTCCGCGTCCGCAGCAATGTTTTCGAACGGCATCACGGCGAGCGACGGAATTCTCGGCCGTGCCGTCCGCTTCGGTCGCGCAACCTGCCCACCATTTACAGAACCGATAAATCGATAACCCCGCCGGGGCAACGTTTCTATGTATCTCGGGCTGTCGGCTGAGTCGCCCAGCAAGTCCCGCAACCGGGCCACCGCCGAGTTCACTCCATGCTCGAAGTCGACAAAAGTCTCCGCTGGCCAAAGCTTTTGTCGCAATTCCTCCCGCGACACGACTTCGTCGGGACGTTCCAGCAGCGTCACCAGAATCTGAAAGGGTTGTTCCTGCACGCGAATCTTCGTGCCGCTCTTGCGGAGTTCACCGGTACGGACATCGACTTCAAAAACACCGAAGCGAATGATGCCCGGCCAGCGTGGACTTGAGCTCTGCATGTGAACGACTTTCCCGTGATTGCCGCAAAATTCAGCAACCGATTCTAACATCTCAAGCCAAACTTCAGGGACTCCGCGCCGCGCGAGGTTCCCTTGTAAGCTAAAGACTCCGCGTTGTTTGTCGCGTTACCAACATTTGATACTCCCGGTATTGAGGTACGCGCGCGCCTGCCTGAATCTTCCTCCCACACGTTTCGGAAGGAGGCGCCTTATGGGAATACAGCTCCAGAAGAGAGCACTTGGGGCACGGATCGCTGGTTTCCGGTTCGGCGCGAGAAAAGAAGGGCACAGAACTCTGCCGCCACTCGCGCAAACGGCGGGCAATCTATTGTTTGTCGTGCCACTCGTGGTCCTGACTCTGTTGGTTCCCCAAGCCAACGCGCAGAGGATGGACCTCGTGACCGCCATCCGAATGGCGCCCGATCCTAACCACAAGATGGTTGGGTTTCGGTGCCTCGTCAATGATGACCGCCGCCGTTATATCTGTTTGATCGATAGCGGCGCGACGAACACGATCGTTTCGGACCGCATCGTAAAAGCCAAGGGCCCGGTAATAGAAATCAGGACCGGCAACGGCGTCGTGCGTGTACACCAGCGGGAGGTTTCGCTGACCATCGCGGACGGTCTGGAGCTAAAGTCAAACGCCTTCATTCAATCCATGATGCTGCAGGGCGTTGACATTCTCGTCGGGCAGGACGTGCTGCGACAATTCAAGTCCGTCATTTTTGACTACGAAAACGCGCAAGTAGAATTCCGCAGATAGCTCCCTGTCTCGAAGCCATTGTCATAAAGAAAATGGCGTTTCTTGACCTCCAAGCCGCCATTGCGATTTCGGGAATGCGGATGGGCTCAAGCTGCGCCACGAGAGAATGTTCTAACTGATTGGCTTTAACTGCGTCTTCGACGCGTCGCTAGTGTCAGAAACTTGTTCAAAACGATTTGTTGATTCCAGAGAGTTTATCCGACAAGTTTATGGAGAGTCGGACAACCGCTAACTTGGGTACCGGGACCAACTTTACCGGTAAGACCGGATTACCTGACAAGTGCCCAAATATCCCCGCTGCCCAGAATCCTCATTCCGCGGAGTCCAGGAATCGTTGCCAATTCGCTTGCCCAAAAGCGCGCGGCGAGGCACCTTAAAAAGAACTGAGTCTGTTGAAAAAGTCTCTTGTGCCTCTTCACGCCAGCCTCGATAAATGAAGAATCGACAACTTAGGCACTCACCCCAGACGGGAGAGATGCAAACCTCGGAGTTTTTCAACAGACTCATGTGTTTGTGGGCAAGCAATCTTGCGAAATTGTAGAAGCGTCGATTCAATCACTTACGGATCGAACCCGGGAGGGATTAGTGGGCAGCCATTCTCTTGGAGGGTACAGGCCCTGATCGCGATCGTTTAGCGCCTCGCCACGCGTTAAGTCGCGCCAGGCCCCAATGTCTTCGAGAGAACGAAGGACAGCCACGCCCCGACGTGGGTTAATTTGAGGGGAGTAGTTGCTGAATCAAATATCCTGAAACATTCGCCGATGAATCGGTTTGTATCACAAACCCCTGCGATGCCGTGATCTGATAGTAGGACACGTGGAATGTCGTCGCGGAGCTTGAGATGAACGAATAGGCTCCCACCTGGCTCGGCGTTGTTACCGTCATACTGCCGGTAAGGCGCCCCGGATTCCCGTCGTCCGGCGAAAAAACGCCCGTAACAGGCGCGTCCCGGACCGGGCCAACCGATCCATTTTGATCATAGTTAGCCACTCCGTCCGTGAGCTGACCAGCGCCGTCAGCTGTTACCAGACCAACCAAATCCAACTCGTTTGTCCCGGTGGAAGTGGTGACGGAGTTCGTGAGCTGGACGGAATTGGTACCCAAGGGGAGCGAAAATGGTAGTTCGCGTTTAAAGATTAAGGTACCTGTTCCGTTGATGTTTGCATCCGTATGCAGAAGCAAAGCATTTCCCCCGCCACCGTGAAAGTTGGGGGCCGAATTGCCTGGATCAAACATATCGACATATTGATCAACTACGTAGAGATTGAAAGTGGAGCTTCCGGCCGCGTCGACCAGATCGAGTGTTCCGGTCCCATTAGGATTATTAGGTCCAGAAGAACCGGTGACCCTTATGCCTGTGCTGGGAATTGTGGGTGACCCTCCAGCATTCGAGTCAGAGATACCTGTCGTTATGGCGATATCGCTCTCGGGAATGGAAAACTCACCTGCCGTGACCGTTAACCCGGCGGAACTCCAGCCGGAATGTTGATAGAAGTTATCGTTGGCGACGAAGATTATGCTCCCACCTTGCGCATACGCACTTCCGCCCATCAGGGCGATGTTGTCGGCTTCGAAAATGCGCAGTGCTTTCAGCGAAATGATGTAGTAAGTGAGTGTTCTGCCCGAGCTCAAGACGAAAGTTCCGCGGCCGTTAGAATCCGGTGCGCTGAAACTCCCGGTGAACGATGAACTGGACATGACTCCGGCAGTATTCACATCAAGCGTACAGTTGCTCACTCCAGCAACCCCATCGGCGGTCAAGACACCACCGGACGAAACTTTTTTTGTTGAATCCGATTTGCTGGTTCCAGTCATCGTGAATGAATAACCACCATTGATTTGGGACGCGGTAAATCCCCCAGGGGGAGGTTGCTGCAGGTCAAGCGAACCGCTGCCGGGGTTTCCGTCGATTTCCGTTAGCGAGGCATGAGTAGCAGAGGTCAATACGAAGCTAAACTGCAGAGTCTGACCGTTCCCTGTTTGAAGGCTCATGTTGCCGCGACCATTGGCATTGACGCCATAAGACGAAGGCAGCAGCGGAGAGCTTGAACTCGTTGAGAGGATTTGATCTTGAAGATCGAGGACTGCGGGAGAAATGATGTCCACAACCCCGCCATTGACACTCCCGTCTCCATGCAAACTTACGCTGCCAGCCAGTGATGTTGAACCGCGATTTCCCGTAGGTGAGGTAAGGAAGAAGGCGTATTGACCGTTCAGGGTGGCGCTCGACGCCGTTCCCATTCCCGTAAACATTATAGTGACACGAGAGCTTTTACTGCTGTCAGCGATGGAAGTCGCGATGATCGCGAGGGTGTTACCCGGGGGGGCGGAAACTGGCGCTGTATAGGTGGTCGGGTTGCCGCTCGGCGTGGAAACTGGGATAAACGACCCGCAAACGGCTGATGGAGTACAGCTCCAGTTCACAGAGGTGTTATTGGAAACTGTGGCAACGATTTCTACACTTTCGCCAGGTTGGATCGTAGACGGCGGGGCGGGGCTGATATTCACGGAGATCGCCGGGGTGAAAGACAATACGAGACTGACACTCTTGCTGCTATCGGTAACGGAACTGGCCGTAAGTGTAGCCTGGCCGCCCGAAGGCAGGACGGCCGGGGCAGAGTAAGTTGTGGACACGTCGCTGGCAGTAGAGGTGGGGCTGAACGAACCACAAGCATTCACCGGGGTACAACTCCAATTAACACCTGCATCAGCTTTGTCATTCGAAACAATCGCAGACAAAGCTACGGTACCACCGAGTGGGATGGAATCGGAATTTGGTGGGGACGACAGAGAAACCAAGATGGCCATCGGGGTCGGGGCACCTCCGCAGCCAGATAAAAGCGCGCCAGCCAGCACAGCTAGGAAGATCCGTCTTAGGTTCATATGCGGCTCCGTGAGGCAGAAGTACTCGCCGTATCGGGGCGGACTATGGAGCAGCATGCGCGACCCGTCAATGCACGGGCGCTCATCTTTCGCTCAGCAGCCAAGCTATTGATTGCAAGTGGCTTCTGAATGCCAATCGTCGCGTTGGAATGTTGGAATGTTGTCAACAACTCTGGCGGATGTTAGGCTGCTCCAACAGCGTTATGCCTACAGTCATTCAGGTGCGAAATATCATGCGGTTCGGCGTATATGACGTCGACCTATCAGGTCAAGTGTTGCGCAAAGGCGGCATCAGAATTAAATTACAGCCGAAGCCGTTTCAAGTTTTGCAGACTTTATTGGAGAATGCCGGCAGTGTAATGAGCCGCGCAGAGCTGAAGAAACTGCTGTGGGCTCCCGAAACCTTTGTCGATTTTGATCACGGGCTGAACACGGCCGTAAACAAGCTTCGTCAAGCCCTTAATGACCCAGCTGACAATCCCCGGTTCATCGAGACATTGCCGATCGGGTACCGCTTCATTGCGGCAGTAGACGGTCCGCTGGTTTCCCCGGAAATCGAGCACTCCATTCCGCCCAGGCAAGTACCAGACCTTTCAAGAATTCGCTGGTTGCGACTACGTCAGGGTGCGATTGCCGCCGCTGTGATTTGCCTCGTCGTCGCAAGCCTGTTCGTGTTGCTTTACAGAGATTCGATTTTCAGTCGTCCGCCGAACAGCATTAGGTCGATTGCTGTTCTGCCCCTGCGTAACCTCTCTGGCGATCCTGCACAGGATTCTTTCACCGATAGTATGACCGACGAACTGATTACCCAGATCGCGAAGATCGGCTCGCTGCAAGTGGCATCGGCTGCATCGGTCCTACCGTATAAGAATACGAACATTCGGGTTCGCGACCTTGGCCGTGACCTTAAGGTTGATGTTTTCGTCGAGGGCAGCGTCCTACGCTCGGGCGATGAAGTTCGAATATCCGCCCAGCTCATTGATGCCACAACTGACAGGCATATTTGGGCAGAGGACTATCAAGGCGATATGCGTGACGTTCTGGTCCTGCAAAGCAACATCGCTTCCGCTATCGCCGCCAAGATCCAGGCGCGAATTACGCCGTTCGAAAGATCGAGGCTCTCCCAGGCTCATCGGGTCGATCCGCGCGCCTATGACGCTTACATAAAAGGGCGCGGATATTGGTCTCGCAGCAAGACTTTTGGCGCCAGGGCCGATGATCTGGAAAAGAGCGGTGAGGCATTTCGCCTGGCCCTTCAATATGATCCGAACTACGCGCCTGCCTATAGTGGCCTGGCTAATTACTACGGCTATATGGCCGGTGACGGGGGAATCCCAGCGGAGGAAGGCTGGCAATTGTCGGAAGATGCTTCACGAAAAGCGCTTGCGTTGGATCAAACTTCGGCTGAGGCGCATTGCGCCTTAGCCACAAAGATGATCTTTTACGACTGGGACTGGGCCGGCGCGGAACGGGAAATTCGTCGTGCCATGGAAACCGATCCTCGTTATGCAGAGCTTCATAACGTTTACTCACACCTACTGGCGTATACCGGACGATTTGACGAAAGCATAGCGGAAGCGCGCCGCGCCGAAGACCTCGATCCGCTAGGCCAACGGACTACAGTGCAGCGAGCCTTACGTTTTAGCCGCCGCTTTGATCTCTTTCTGGCGGAGGTCGAAAAGACTTTTTCGCAAGATCCCGCGAGAATCCACCAGGAAAGGGCAATGGTCTGTAAGGCCAGGAAAGAATATGCGCAAGAGGTGGAGGAGACTGACCAACAACTCCGGCTCGGAGGCTGTCCGCAGTGTGCGGATCGCCTAGCCCACGCTTACGCCGCCGGCGGCTATCGGGGTTGGTTAGAGGCAAAATTATCTGACTTAAGGAAGCGTTCGGAACTGGGGCATGTTTCTCCTTTTGAGTTTGCGGAGCTCTATACGGCCATAGGTAAGAAAGACATGGCGATGCAGTACCTCGAGATAGGCTACCGCGAGCACACTGCGGAGTTGGTCCGACTGGAGGTGAACCCGGCTTATGACGATCTGCGTTCGGATCCTCGATTTCAAAGTCTAATCCGGCGTATAGGGCTACCGCAGCAGACCGGGCAGTCGCCCATACCACGGTC
>Ga0210395_10000041_pt1 | contig 140087 bp, 109 predicted proteins | sample IncBWH4OmetaG_FD_150861 | JGI IMG/M metagenome (GOLD analysis project Ga0210395, IMG submission 150861) | Forest soil microbial communities from Barre Woods Harvard Forest LTER site, Petersham, Massachusetts, United States - Inc-BW-H-4-O ... | reverse complement strand
CGCCCGCCCGAGAACAAGCCCGCCGCGACAAAGGCTGCTGCACCGCGTCCGGCCGAGAACAAGCCCGCCGCGACAAAGGCTGCTGCACCGCGTCCGGCCGAGAACAAGCCCGCCGCGACTAAGGCCGCTGCACCGCGTCCGGCCGAGAGCAAGCCCGCCGCGACAAAGGCTGCTGCACCGCGTCCGGCCGAGAACAAGCCCGCTGCAACAAAGGCTGCTGCACCGCGTCCGACCGAGAATAAAGCTGCCGCGCAGAAAACGGCCCCTGCGTCTCATCCGGCTACGACGGCTCACGCGCAACCTGCTCCTCATCCCCAGGCTACGCCCAAAGCTGAGACTCATCCAGAAAGCGCTCCTCAACCCGAGAAAAAAGCCCCCGGAGGCAAAGACTGAAAAGGAGCTAAAAATCTAAGGTAGTGGTGCCGTCAAACGGCACCACTACCATCAACGCAGAGGGTGGAAAAAGGTGAATCTTGATGGAACCCGTTCTACCTCCTTTCCGAAGGGACCGGCGCTCCTGATGAACTTCCTTGGAAAGCTGTTAGGCAAGCTCAGACCCCAAACCCAGGAAGTTCAACTGCAAAGGATGTGCCCGTTTTGCGGATTGATCACGCCGCGAGCGAAGAGTACTTGTTTGGAATGCGGAAGGCAGCTAAGACCCGTTCAAGCCGAGCGGGAGACTGTACACCAGAAATAAGGAGAATTGGCATGCTTTGGACGATTGTTGCGGTACTTCTGATTCTGTGGCTATTGGGTTTCAGTTTGCATATAGCTGGTGGCCTGATTCACTTGCTGTTGGTCGTCGCCTTGATAGTGGTTGTTGTGAATTTGTTGAGCGGGCGCCGAGCGGTCTGAAGCAGTCCCAATCGCGCGCTGAAACTGTAATTTCACTCTTTGTTCCAGGAGTTGCGCGCGGTCCGGCATTCGTCCGACGTATAGCGCCGCACGACCTGGTCGAGCCTGTCCACCTGGGTTACCTCGCCTCCCTGTGCAGCTTTTTCGAGGGCTGCAGAGGCTTCTTCGAGGCTGGGATAGCTGACGCCATCAACCGCGCTGCCGTTCTTGTGGATTTGGAACGACATCAGATTTGGTGGGTTATCTCGTTTGTGCATCATGTCTCCTACTTGTGCTGGAAAAGGCCGCGAAGGCCGCGGCTTGTCGCTGTCCGAAGAAATCTCAGGGCTGCGTAAACGGAGCTCTCAAGACGTGGAGCTTTGGCGGCCGCCAGGCCTCGGTCGAGATGGGTCTTGTCCGACGGGTGTCCCGTTGTATGCGTGCACTTCTCTTTCGGCTTAGCCCTGCAAACTGGGCACGGCACGGACAATATCCGTCTTTGTGTGAGTGCGGGTTCCACGCCCTAAGTATTCAACGTCGCCGAGTTTTAAGAATGGTCAATTTTGCTCGTTTCCCAACTGAGTACGGTGCCCGCGACTCGAGGGTGAAAAACGAGCAATATAGGACAGACTTTCGCATGCGGAAATCCTAGGATCATATACATGTTCCGGCTTCGCCTGGGAGGCTGTCCGTGAAAAAACATTACCTTCACCTCTCCGCTTATCCTTGCGACACCTGCGCTGGCCCGGTCATCGCCGGCTCGACTTCAGTTCGCGAGAGTGAGATATCGAAAGAAACCGAGATAAAGACCGTCGGACCAGCAATCTGCTTATCCTGCGGACATAAGCAAGACACAGCGACAGAGCCGGCGCGGGTCCGTCATCTGCTGCCGATCACGTGGGAGCCGGCCAGCACGACGGATGCCTGTGATTCTACGTTGGTTTTTGTGGATGCACTCAACCGTGCGGAATTACACTAAACGGCGCGCAGTTGGTTCTAGTCGTGGAGAACTACATTGAGCAGTGAACTGTGGACCTGCAAAGCGCCTTCCGTCCCGCCGGCGTAATGAATAAAGCCCAGCTTCCGGAACCGGTTCATGAAAAAGCTGACTCGCGAGCGAGTGGTCCCAACCATCTCGGCTAGAGTTTCCTGGCTCATCTTTGGTACCACGGTTTCCGGGATGCCTTCCTTGCCGAAATGCGCCAGCAATAGAAGCACCCGCGCCAGGCGTTTCTCACTGGAGTTGAACAACTGGTCAACCAGATCCTCTTCGTAGCGGATATTCCTCGCTAGCAGATAGGCCACGAACATCTCCGAAAGCGTGGGTTCGCGATGCAGAGCATCGATCATCGTTTTCTTATCTACCCGCAGGATCTCGCAATCGGTCATGGCCGCTGCGGAACCCATACGCAGAAGCTGGCCTGCCAGGGAACCTTCACCAAAAAAGTTCCCCTGATTCACGATCGCGATGGTCGCTTCCTTGCCAATCTTGGACACGACAGTGAGACGCACCTTGCCTTTTTGAACATAAAAAATGGCGTCCGCTTCATCCCCTTGAGCAAAGATCACCTGCTTTTTCGGGGCAATCAGGATCTTCCTGCCATCGCCGATGGTTGCGAGGAAGGTGTTGGGATCAAATACGACGTTTTTCCTTGATGCCGCCGTGATTTTCATCTGCTCAGGGATCACTACTGCAATGAAGGTAAACACGCCCCAAAAAGACAACCCCCATTTCACCATCCCAAGCATACGCTGAACATCACGGCTGGAATGATCACTTTTGAACAGTTTCTTAGCTACCGCGCAGCGTTCATTTGTCTGATCCGGCCAATCGCCGGTCGCAATGTGGTTCAGTGCGGGGCAGGCCAGTGCTCAATTCACATTTTTCACCAGGTTTCGCGCCACAAGTAGGGCAACGAACCGCCAGGGCCAGTTTTTCTTTGGCTTTCATGGCTACACCATGCGCCGTCGCTCGTGAACAAGATGGTCAATAGTGACCAGTTGTGTTTTGGTCTGTCACGAATCTTCAAGCGATGACGCCGAGCTTTGATCTCTGCATTGTGAGCTATCTTGCTCAGACGCGGCAAACCATACCTGTCATCCTTAGCTATCTTCTGAATGTGTAGACGGAGCCGCGAGGCTGAATCGCAGCTCTTAACTCTTAGGTTGCTGAGGTCGTGTCCAATCTTTGATCTCTTCAGGACACGCAAAGCCGCCACATCCAGCGAATCAGCATTCTTTCCGTGTGCATGCCGCCAAACCCTTGCGGTGGAACACGATTCGACCCTAAGCATTTTCAAACATTGAAAATCAGGGCGACACCTCCAGACGAATCCGAGGAGTTAGCCCGCCAGATTCAGTTTGAAACAAGGAAAGGTAAAAGATCATGCCGTTAATTCAACTCCTGGAAGTTCTCGTTGTGGTGGGTGTTCTCCTGTGGCTGGTGAATCGCTTTATCCCGATGCAGGGAACCATCAAGTCAATTCTGAACGGCGTCGTGGTAATTGCCGTGGTTCTTTGGATTATGAACATTTTTGGTCTGTTTAACTCCCTTTCCGCCATCCACGTCGGAAAAGGATGAATCGTGACGACGCAGTTCGAAGAACGCGCCGCGAAACTCGCACTCTAGACAAAGGTCGATGGCGGCCCATGCCTGCCACGAAGGAGATACTTTGAAAACCACGCTATTGCTAACAGTCGGAATCACCCTCAGTTTGGGCGCGTTCGCTCAAGCCAGTGCCCAGACCACCGCAAACGTCGAACCCATGGGCTCGATGCCCACATTTAGAGTAACCGTGATCAGCCGCAGCGTGCAGGCGATCAACTATCAACATCGCAGCGGATCCTCGAAACTGGATTTTGCCGGCACCGACTTGATGCCCTCCGCAAATGGCGTAGCGGAAGTCAACAGCAAGCGGGGATCCATTGAAATCGTTGCGGAGTTCGGCAACCTGCAGAAGCCCACTACTTTCGGCAACGAATACCTTACATACGTTTTGTGGGCGATTTCGCCCGAGGGCCGCGCTGTCAACCTGGGCGAAGTGCTGCTCGGCGGCAATCATCGCAGCAAAGTTCAAGTGAGCACCGACCTGCAGGCCTTCGCCTTGATCGTTACCGCGGAACCTTACTATGCGGTGCGGCAACCCAGCAACGCGGTAATTCTCGAGAATGTAGTTCGCGAAGATACCAAAGGAACTACGGAAGCAGTAAATGCAAAATATGAACTGATGGAACGTGGGGGTTACATTCCCACTGGCTACAAGTTTGATCCCGTGATCATGAATGCCAAGTTGCCGCTGGAATTCTTTGAGGCGCGGAATGCAGTGCGCATCGCGCAATCCGAGGGTGCCGAACAGTATGCCCCCGACAGTTATCAGCACGCCGTTCAGTTGATGCACAACGCTGACAGCGAAGCCACAGACAAACACATCGACCGGAAACCGTTGATCGCAACTTCCCGCGAAACGGTACAGACCGCGGAAGACGCGCGCGCGATCGCAGTCAAGAAAATGGATGATGTACGCTTGGCTAACGAACGCCAGGATTCAGCCAATGCGCAGGCAAACTCGCAGGCGCAGGCGGATGACGCGACCCGGCGGAAGGATCGAGCGGAAGCCGCCGCCGCTAAGGCCGAGGCCAACGCTGCCGATGCACAAGCAGCAACCGCGAAGGCTCAAGCCGACATGGCGAACAGCCAGGCCGCTTCGGCAAACGCAGTTTCGGCGGCGCAGGCGGATGCGGAACAATCCCGCTTGGCCGCGCAACAGGCGCAGCTGGCGGCACAGCAGGCGGATACCGACAAGGCAGCCATGCGCGCAAAGTTGTCCGAGCAGCTGAATTCGATTCTTCAGACTCGCGACAGCGCGCGCGGGCTCATCGTCAGTATGTCCGATGTTTTGTTTGACACCGGAAAGTATTCATTGAAGCCGGGAGCGCGCGAGAAACTGGCAAAAGTCGCGGGCATTCTGCTCGCCTATCCTGGACTCAACATTGAAGTCGGCGGCTATACCGATAACGTCGGCGGCGATGCCATGAACCAAACCTTGTCGGAGAATCGAGCGGGTTCGGTTCGCGATTATCTGGTGCAAGAAGGCGTTGCCACAAATTCAGTAAGCGCAAAAGGCTTCGGGAATACTTTGCCAGTAGCTTCCAATGACAATTCCGCCGGCCGTCAGCAGAACCGGCGCGTGGAACTTCTTGTGTCGGGCGACGCCATCGGCACCACGGCCAATGCCACCACAGGAAGCTTGCAGTAAGGCAAGAATACGTAGCAATTCATGGAGACAACACGTTATGAAACTCGTTGGAGTGATCAGCACAGCCGTTCTCTCGTTGTCCCTCGGAATTGGTATTCCGGCGTATGCACAACAGGAGCAGCACGAGCAGGAAGAAAATAAAGACAAACCTGCCCAGGAAAAAGACAAAAAAGGGGAGCCGGAAAAAACTACCAAACCGGAAGAGAAAAACGCGCAGGAGCAGCACGCTCCAAATGCGAAGCCCGAGCAGCACGCCAAAGCCGGCCGCATTCCTGACGACCGGTTCAAGGCCAATTTTGGACGCGCTCACACTTTCCGGGTCAGCGAAGGCGATTACCGGAATCATCGCTTTCAATACGGTGGCTACTGGTTCGGATTCCAATCCGCATGGCCCAGCAACTGGCTGTACACACAAGATGTCTATGTCGTCGATATTGACGGCGTGTATTACTTGTGTAATGCAAGCTATCCCGGCGTAAACCTCACACTCAGTGTCACGCTGTAGTTCGATCTTCGCCAGTTACCGGCGCGGGCCGCTGCTGGGCTCGCGCCATTCTTCAGATCGCAGGGAAAAGGGAGGAAAAAATGCTTGGAACCATATTGATCGTCATCTTGATCTTGGCGTTGGTGGGTGCGCTGCCACGATGGTCGCACAGCCGGGAGTGGGGCTACGCCCCGACCGGCGGCCTTGGGCTCGTTTTATTCATTGTTGTCATTCTGTTGGTTCTAGGCCGCATTTGAGCACCCGCAACAATCCAACATCGGCAGGCGCCATCTCGAACTGGCGCCTGCTTTTTGTTTGGGTGAACATTTGAACTGACGTTCACCTCTCGCGAAATAATCGCGACGGGGGCATGTCTACTGCGGCGTATACCAACGAACGTAGTCCACCAACATGGGCTGCGGATTGGTCAGGCCGCTGGTCGATCCACCCAGGGTGCCACCGACCGCTACATTCAGGATTGTGAAAATAGACTGATTAAATGGCCAGGTGTCTCCCGAGGGCAGACTGCTGGGCGTGACCGTGAAGAACGGGGCTGATGCGTTGTCCACATAGAACTGCATCTCGTTCTCCGTCCAAACTATCCCATAAGTATGGAACGCAGTGTCCGCCGCTTCTCCGCTGGGGAAAGTGTACCGCTCTCCGATTCCGTCGCCTCCAGTCTCGGCGGTGTGAATCGTGGAGTTGTTCCCCGCCGGACCTGCGCCGCCATCCACCTGCGGGGACCAGTTCTCCATGATGTCCGCTTCGCCGCAAGTGGGCCATGGAACCGTGGTGATGTTGCTGCCTAAGGTCCAGAAGGCGGGCCACAGGCCTTGGTCGGTGGTATTCGGGAGCTGGATACTGGCCACGAGAATGCCGTACGTGAAGTTTTGTATCCCTTCCGTATTCATGCGGCCCGATATCCACGTGCCACCTACATTGATAGGTTGGATCACCAGATGCCCGTTGCCGTCGATATAGACCGGAGCAGTGGATGTGCTGAAGGTTGTTGGGCACTGGGATGGATTGCCTGCATACCCCGGAGGTCCGCAGTAGACTTCTACCTCACCGTTACCCCAGCCGCCATTATTCCCGAGGTCGAAATTCCACACCGTAGTGTCCGGAGAACCCGCGGCGCCGTTAAACTCCTGGCACCATTGCGGAGTGTATGTGGTTGAGCCGACGGTAATGTTGGAAACTCCGCTGCAATTTCCAGTCCCACCTCCGCCAGACGCAAATGTGAAGTAGTTGATGTTCCAGCCGGCGGCATCTTGGTCGAGAGTTAACGTCTGCTCACCCTCAGGAAGTGTGACCGTGGCCGATACGTTGGTCCATGTCTGATAGCCGCCAGTGGCGGGCAGGCTGACCTCTCCGCTGAGGTTTGTGCCGCCGGAGTTCGATAGATGGAACGCATCGGTAACAGCGCTGGGAGCGGCCACACGGAAGGTGACTGTGTAAGTTCCGGCAGTGGCCACGTTGACGGTGTAACGGAACCACTGCCCGCTGGCAGTCCAGCCGAGGTCATAGCCGCCTCCAGTATCGGTCGTCACTTCGAGATCGACGCCGTCGGAGCGATAACTGTTCCCAGTCCCATTGGTTGAACTAACGTCATAGCCAATACCTTGGCCACCGGTATCGTAATTTTCAGCTTGCACCGTGCCGGGGATCGCGGCGGGAGTCCCGCCGTAGGGCCCTTCGGTTCCGGAAGAAGAGGATGTGAAGGTGGCATAGTTGATGTTCCAGCCGCCATTGTCCTGGTTGATAGTCAACGTCTGCTGACCTGCCGGCAGGGTAACGGTAGCCGTCACATTCGTCCAGGTTTGCCAGCCGCCGGTCGCGGGCACGTTGACCGAGCCGCTAAGATTGGTTCCTGATGAGTTGGAAATATGCAATGCATCAGTCACAGCGTCGACCGCGGCCACGCGGAAGGTGACGGTGTAACTGCCAGCCGTAGCCACGTTGACCGTGTAGTTAAACCACTGGCCGGTGGCCGTCCAGCCGAGGTCGTATCCTCCGCCGGTGTCGGTGGTCACTTCCAGGTCGACGCCGTCGGAGCGGTAGCTGTTTGCAGATCCATTGATCGAAGTAACGTTGTAGGCAACTCCCTGGCCGCCCAGATCGTAGTTCTCCGCTTGCACGGTGCCGGGAATCGCAGCCGGGGTTCCGCCGTAGGGACCTCCGTTGGATGCAAACGTAGTGTAGTTGAGGTTCCAACCAGCGTTATCTTGATCAATAGTCAGCGTCTGCTCACCTGCTGGCAGAGTCACGCTAGCGGTAACGTTGGTCCAGGTTTGCCAACCGCCGGTCGCGGGAACATTGACCGAGCCGCTGAGATTGGTTCCTGATGAATTGGATATATGAAGCGCATCGGTGACAGCGTCGATTGCCGCCACACGGAACGTCACCGTATAAGTGCCCGCCGTGGCCACATTGACGGTGTACCGAAACCACTGACCAGCGGCTGTCCAACCAAGGTCGTATCCTCCGCCCGTGTCGGTAGTCACTTCCAGGTCAACACCATCGGAGCGGTAGCTGTTCCCGGTCCCGTTGATCGAAGTGACATTGTAGGCCACCCCTTGGCCGCCCGTGTCGTAGTTTTCGGCTTGAACCGTGCCCGGGATGGGCGCCGGAGTTCCACCATAAGGTCCTTCGGCCGCAAAGGCTATGTTCGCGATGCACGACAACAGCGTGGCAAATAGGGCGGGAGAGATGAAGCAACCTTTTGTCATTCTCATGGCGATCCTCAATTGGCGGTCCTGTATTCCGAGTGCCGAAATTCCGAGTACCGACTCTAGGCGATCGACGCCAAGGGCGAAACGTTATCCTTAGTTACCTTCCGGTTTTCGTAACGGTTAAATCCCGGATGTTACACGGCGTCTGGGAGGTATATATTTTCGGATGTGCACTTCGGGCCAGGACGCCCGGGCTTTGGAATCGCACCTGAATCGACGAGTCAGAGTTAAGCCAGACTGAATCGGCGAGCAGTAACGCAGTGGGGAAGTTGGGGTATGACGACTCGGGGAGCAATTCCTCGTCCGGACCACGTAGATCCGGGCCGCAGGGCCAGGGAGCGCGAAGCATTATACGCAGTGCTTACCTCGGGCATTTTCGAAAACAAGCCGCGATTAGCCAACCTGCTCAAATATATTTGCGAAAGACATTTCGATGGCGACACCGGCGCCATCAAAGAGTATTCCATCGCGACCGACGTCTTCGGCCGGTCGCAATCTTTCGACCAGGCTACGGACTCCATTGTTCGGGTGGAAGCTTTTCGGCTGCGCAAGAATCTGCGGGAATTCTATGAAGGCGAAGGTGTAGATCAGCCCATAGAGATTGTTGTGGCGCCCGGGCATTATCGTCCTGAGTTCATTGATCGCACTCCGGGAGCGCGGTTGCCGAACTCGTTCCACAATTCAGTGCCGATGCCGGCTCGGCGCAGTTCGGACCGCGCGCTCCAGACCGAAGGGCCTTCCTACGCTCCAGAAAAAGAAAATGCCAAGGAGCGCATCCATCTGCAGCCTGGTCCGTCGCAAGATGGTCCGTCAAAGCAGGATGCTCCGTTTGGGGTGGTGCACAAGCGCGTAGTTCGCGGCCGAGGATTTCTGGCCATCGGTGCGTGCTTGGCGATCTTAGCGATTATCGCCGGGACGTTGACGATATGGCGGTTCAATCGCAGCCATCATGTGAACGCGACCGACGCGCCTCAGACGCCATCTCCTACAGCTGCGCTTGCAATTGGGCAGGAGATTCGCATTCGATGCGGATACTCCCGCCCCATCTTCAAGGATGCGGAAGGGAATGTATGGACCGGTGATCGATATTTCACCGGTGGCTTTGTCACCGAACTTCCCAACCAGCATATTGCCCGCACTCGCAGCTCTGAGTTGTATCTTACCGGCAGAACGGGAATCTTCTCGTACAAGATACCTCTCGCTCCCGGCACTTATGAATTGCGCCTGCACTTCGCCGAAACTACTTATAGCCCTGCCAGTTCGCTCGGCGGTGGAGAGAACAGCCGGGTGTTCGACGTGCAACTCAATGGAAGCCCGCTCTTGAAGCAATTCGACATCGTTTCGGATGCAGGAGCCAATACCGCCGACGTCCGCGTATTTCGGGACGTCTCTCCTAACAAAGACGGCTATCTTCACCTCGACTTTTCTGGGTCGCTCGGCCTGCCGCTCATCAATGCAATTGAGATCGTTCCTGGCTTATCTAATCGATTGCGCCCAATTCGCATGGTGGCTCAAAACAGTTTCTTCGTGGATGCTGTCGGCAATCTGTGGATGCCCGATACCTACTACAGCAGCGGCCAGCTTGCGTCCGATAAGGTTGCTGTGAGCGGTACGACGGAGCCGGGCCTCTACGCCGGTGAACGGTACGGCAACTTCAACTATGCCATTCCTGTGGACAAGGGAAGCTATACGTTGACTCTATATTTTTCCGAGAAATACTGGGGATCGGATCTTTCGAAAACCAGTGGCGTGGGCAAGCGCGTCTTCGATGTTCTATGCAATGGCGTCGCACTCACGCGCAACCTCGATATTGCGGAAGACGCAGGCTCGGGACGCGCGTTGATCAAGACTTATCACGGCCTTCGTCCCAATGCTCAAGGCAAGCTAATTGTCTCTTTCGTCCCCGACGTCAACTACGCCAGTGTGGATGCCCTCGAAGTTGAAGAGCAAACGCCTTAGCAAAACACCTCTTATGGTACACTCGGCTGCTTTCACGGCGCGGCAAGCCGTGTCAAACTTCACGGCGCTTAGTGGTGCAGTCTGAAAAAGATTCGTATCAGGGCATGCCTTCAGGCATGCCGGCTCAGCGCGAGGTTTGAAACCGGCTTCAGCCGCTGGGCTGTAGGATGAGCACCCAGCGGCTAAAGCCGCTTGTCGGCTAAACTTTGGTCGGCATCGCTGAAGCGATGCCCTGATACGAATCTTTTTTCAAACTGCACCATACCAGCGTTTTCAGCCAGGTGCTTATCTCAGCTCGCATTCGGCACGTTGGCGATAGAGGGATCCTATGGCTACTTCGCGGCGTACTTTCCTAGGGGTAACGGTCGGCGCGGCCGCGTCGACGATGGTTCACCCGCTGGCTGACGCAGTCATTCTTTCTGATCAAAATCCGTCTGATCAAAATGCAACTTCGTCTCTAGCGGCTCTCCCAGTCGTCCGTGTACACGCAGCGCCCGCCAAAGTCGTCAATTCCTTCGATCCCGATCAGGCGCTCGCGACATCGATGGACATTCAGTCACGCGGGTCGATCAACAAGATCTACACCCCCGAAACCATAAAGCTCTGCTTGTCTGCGGGCTGGGGACCGATCAGCTATCGGCTGCATACTCCCGAGACCATCGATTATTGGCACTGGAATCCCAAAGGCCGCTGGACGGACGAAGCCAACCAACGCGGATATTTCGTGGGCAGCTCGGAACTCGATGAACCCATTCGCGATTCATTCGGGTACAGTCTCCCGCACCGCGGCTGCACGCACAATGGCGGCACCGAATCTGGCTATTCGCGCCTGACGGATGGCGATCCCAAGACCTTCTGGAAGAGCAACCCTTACCTGGCCAAAGCGTTTACTCACGAAGACGACTCTTTGCATCCGCAATGGATCATCGTTGACCTGGGCGAATACTATGACGTGAACGCGATCCGCATCGACTGGTGCGAACCCAGCGCCCGCGAATACGAAGTGCAATATTGGGTCGGAGCCGATCCCATGAACTGGGAAGAGCCGGCCATGGACTCTACGGGTGAGGGCGGCAACTATCTTCCAGTCGCCAATCAGGCCATGGGCAACTGGCTTCGTTTCCCCAACGCCGTTGTTCATGAGGGCAAAGGTGGAAGCGTAACCCTGAAACTTGCGGACCATCTGATTTCAACGCGTTGGGTTCGCGTCGTGATGACGCAATCGTCCAATCAGCCGGGACCGCACGGAAACGATGACGTGCGGCACCGCGTGGGCTACGCAATCTATGAAGTTTACGTGGGCAGATTGCAGGGCGATGGTAAGTTTGCGGATTTTGTGAAACACGCGCCGGACGGCCGTAAACAGACTGCTACGTATTGCTCTTCTACCGACCCGTGGCATACCGCCAAAGACCTGAGTCCGCATGGAGATCAAACCGGCTGGGACCTCTTCTTCACTAGCGGTATCACCAACGGTCTACCCGCGCTGATCACCGTTCCTCTGATTTACAGCGTTCCCGAAGACGCCGCCGCGATGGTCGATTATCTGAAAAAGCGGGGCTATCCCATCAGCTGGGTCGAAATGGACGAAGAAGCCGATGGGCAGTACTACATGCCGGAGGACTACGCCACACTCTACATTCAATTTGCGGACGCAATGCACAAGGTCGATCCCACCCTGAAGTTGGGCGGGCCCGTCTTCCAGGGCATCAACCAGGACGTGTCGGTCTGGCCGGATGCAAGCGGAAACAAGTCCTGGTTCGGCCGCTTTTACGATTATTTGAAGTCGCACAATCGTCAAGGCGACCTGACATTCGCTTCGTTTGAAATTTATCCCTACGAAGCCTGCACCATGAAATGGGACGATTTGTACCGTTGCCGTGAGCTGACACGCAAAACTCTGCAGGCCTTTCGCGACGACGGATTGCCGGCTGCCATTCCGCTCATGAACACCGAGAGCAATCTCTGCGGTTCGCTTTCGGTCTACATGTCCGACATTTTTTCTGCCCTATGGCTTGCCGACAATGTTGGCAGCTTCTTCGCCGAGGGTGGCGCGCTTTACGTTCATTCGCCGATCGAACCCAGCGGCATCGAGCATGGCTGCCAGGGCTGGGCAATCTGGGGCAACGCCCTTTTGGATCGCAACGCAAAGATGATTGGCTATACCGCTTTCTACCACGCCAGCCGGATGATCAATGACGAGTGGGTGACGCATCGCAGCGGCACCCATCACCTCTATTCCGTCGATGTCAAAATCGAAGATCCCGCCGGGAACGCTCTGGTCACGAGCTATGCCGTTCGGCGCCCAGACGGCCATTGGGCCTTGCTGCTTATCAATAAGGATAGAGATCATGCGCATCCCGTTCGAGTCGCCTTTGAAAGCGATGGCGGGGCAGGACATTTTTCCGGCACAATTCGCGTGGTCACATTTGGCAGCGAACAATACGTTTGGCACGGGGCGGACGCCACCGCTCACGCCGATCCAAACTTGCCGCCTGTGATTTCGTCAATCGACGCCTCTACACAAACTGTGTTCACGCTCCCCAAAGCCTCCGTCACAGTTTTGCGCGGCGAGGTCGCCGGCCTCACAGCCTAGAAGTTCGGCATTGGCCTGGCTGGGTTTCCGATAGAGAAACTCGCAGAGGCTGGATCATGAAGGATCATTCGTTGACGGTTCGGAACGCGTTGCACTGCACGTATCGAGTTGCATCATTCGCCGCTGGCGATCACCGGTGCGCTACCTGTGCCGGCGAGCCCTCCCGGCCACCAGTTCCAATCGCCGGCCACGCGAAGAAGCGCCGGTCCAATCACAATGCGAACCAGGGTTGCGTCAATTAATACTGCTACGGCCAGGGTAAATCCGAGCATCTTGATTACCAGGAAGTTGCCGAAGGTGAATGCCGCAAATACCACAATCATGATCGCGGCGGCGCTCGTAATCAGGCCCGCGGTTTTAGCCATCCCCTCGGGGATTGCCTCCATTTCACTCAGCCCTTTCCTTCTCTCTTCGAGCACGCGCGCGACCAGGAACACTTCGTAATCCATGCTCAGTCCGAAAACGATGGCGAACGCGACGATGGGCACAATGGGAAATATGCTGAGTGTTCCCTCGGGAACTCCGAAGAAGCGAATTCCGTGTCCCTGCTGAAACACCAGAACTAATGCTCCGAAAGAGGCCGCGACCGACAGCAGGTTCAGAATAATGGCCTTCACTGCGGCGAAAAGCGATCGGAAGCCGGCAAGAAGCGCGATGAGAGTCCCTCCCACCACCAGCAGCATGACCGAAGGGAACCGCTCCCGGACAATCGTTTGATAATCGGCAGTCAGCGCCGGGATGCCTCCGATGCGCAGCGTAGCGCCGGGTACTCCGGTGAGCGCCACCGCGCCGGTCTTCCGCAGCTCTCGTACCCAGGCGACCTGATCGTTCAGGGACACGGAAGTCGCGGGTAGAATTTCAATCAGCGCCGCCCGCCCGTCGCGACTCAGGAACGATCGACGCGTGTCGCGCGAGAGGTTGGTGAGCCCAGACCGGTCGCTCTGCGCAATCGTTGTGAGGGAAATCACGTGGTCGGCACGAGGGTCGCTCGCCAGCCGCTTGCTGAAACGATCGAGTACATTCCAGCCTGAGTCAGTTTGCGCAATGGAATCGGTTGGAAGATCGAGAATCACGCGCAACGAGTAAACCATGCCAACCCGGTCCATTTTTTCGAGGGTATGAAGCGCGCGCACCGATTCCGCCTGCGACGGCAGCCAATCGCCCCTGGGGACGCTGGTATCGAGCCGCGCCGCCTGCGAGGCAAGCAGGAGCAGTGGCGCGCCCGCCAGAAGAATAGCGAGCCAGGGATGGGCCACAATGATCCTCCCCCATCGCCTCCAGCGGTCTTCCGTGCGTGCTGCCCGATGCTGATCCCAACTTGCGATGAAGGGAACGCGGCCAGCATTAATTCGCGGACCGAGCGCGGCCAGCAACGCCGGAAGGAGAGTATTGGCCAGCAGCACACTCATTCCCGCCACCAGAACTCCAGCCAAACCGATGGAACGGACTTCGCTGATGGGAACGGTCAAGAGGGCCAGAAATCCGATGGCCACAGTCGAGGCTGAAATCAGCAGAGTGTGACCTGCCTGACGAGCCGCGACGGACGAGGCTTTCAGTCCGCTTGGCTCGGCGGCAATCGCTTCGCGGAAGCGGCTGACCATGAGCAGTGCGTAGTCGATTCCCAAGCCCAGGCCAAGCATCGTAGACAGATTTTGCACCAGGATGGACAAGTGCCAACGCAAGGCGAGGAATCCCGCAATCGCCAGAGCGGTGGCGATGGCAAATTGACCAATGGCCACCGGAATCAGGGCCGCGACCAGGCTTCCGAAAGCCACCAACAGAAGTGCGAGCGTGGCAGGAATCGCAAGAGTTTCGGCGTGTTGCACGTCGTCGGCGCTAGCTTTGCGAATGTCGAAATTAAGTGGCGTCTCTCCCGTCAGTTCGAGCTTTAGCGCCGGATAGCGCCCTCGCAATTGGTTTTGGAGAGAGTTTTCAAGCTCGTGGAGCGTAGGGACAAGCGCCTCCACGGGACCCTCGGTCGGGGCCAGGCCCACCAGAATAAAAGTCCCTCCTCCCTTGCCCAGGAAGATTGGATCGCGGAAATCAAGATGGGAAACGACTCCGGACACGCCGGGTTCTTTTTGCAGTGCCTCTTCAATTGTGGCTAACGCTTGCTCGCCCTCCTCCGAATCGGCAGGGGGCAGTCCCTGAATCACAAGAACCACGCGGTCAACGAATGGCGAATGAAAGCGGGTGGCCAACTCCTGCGGGACCTTTCCCGCTTCGCTACCTTCGATGCGGGTTGCAGTCTCGAGGTGGCGCTCGGCGTGAAAGGAAAATGGAAGGAGCACCAGGACGGCGGCAAGGATCACAGCGGCCAGCCAGAAACGGCGCACATTCACGAGATTCATAGTGTCACGCAAAGCCGGGCAAAAGGCTGATTCTTCTTTGTTTAGCTTGTCGTAGTTCGGAACCCCAGTTCGAAATCCCAGCAGTTGGAAATCCTAGAGGATCGGCGGAACGATCAGCAATAAAGAATTACCTCACTACTCAAAATCGTTACCGTTAAGGGATTTCATCCGCACAGGCTGGTTCGGATTCGGATCAGCTCCCATTTAAAGGCCTGTTTCCGGCCAACTTGGCACGTACGGGTTCGCATTCCGGACGAGTTCGTATTATTGTGTGGTAAGAATACACGGTTTCCCGGAGGACCATTGCACAAACTCGTGTTGTTCGGGTTGTTTGCCGCCATGCAACTTGGTGCTGCAGATCCCCGCATCGGCTCTTGGACGTTAATTTCTGCGCAGTCTTCCCTGGATCCCCCCAACAAACTCTCCGTCACATCTTTAAACGGTGCGGTTCACGTAGTGATTTCGGGCGAGACCCACGTCGACTTTACGACTAAGCGGGACGGCCATGAATCGTCCGTGCAAGGCAATCCTTTATTTAATCAAATCGAGCTGAAGAGGATCGATAAGCATCAAGTCGAAGTGATAGAGAAGAAAGATGGAGTCGTGGTAACGACGATTCATGACAAACTGTCGAAAGACGGTAACGAGCTAACCAGCACGACTTCGCAGAACGGCCGCGCCGACAAAATCACCGTGTGGACGCGGAGCGGAGGAAAGAAGTTGGCCACGGACTTATTCTCCGGGGAGTGGACCGGGGATCTGAGTAAGACTCGCATGCGGCAGGGCATGGTGCTCAAGATCGAATCGGACGGAAAGGATGGGGTCCGCTTCTCCGGTGACTTCAGCTACAGCGCCCGCTTTGACGGCAAGGAATACGATCTGAAAAACTCCAGAAACGATACTGTCGCCCTACAACTTGTCGACGCTCACACGGTCGATGCGACTTACCGGCGCGATGATCAAATCACGCAAAGGGATCGGTGGGTGGTTTCCGCCGACGGAGCAGAGATGACGCTAAACACGACGGGCACGTTGGAAACCAGTCAGCAAGTAAAAGAGACGCTGGTCTTCCGGAAACAGTAACTATCGCTGTGCCAGGCCCGCTGCACCCGCGGGTGAACTGTTTACCGGCATGTTACCCACGGCGTTGAACTCGCGCGTCGCAACCGAGATGATTCCCTTTCGCTGCATGAATTTCAGGATTCCGTTGACGGTATCTTCGAGCGACGGATCCGGCTTACCGTACGCGGAAGCATCCCGAGCTGCCTGATAGCAGGCGCTGTCGTAACGTTTGAACTCCATCGACGAGATGTTGTCCACAGAATTCACTAGAAAATCCAGCAGCGGAAAGAGCAGATCTTCCTTCCTGCATCTCCGGATCAGCTCGGGGACGAAGTCGGGAAGACTGAATATTTCAAATTGCCGGCCGGTCGCTTGGGTAATGAGGTTGGTAATATCCAGCATGTTCGCGTAATCGTCTCTCACTACGTGATAGGTCTTGTTCTCCGTGCCGGGAGTGGTAGAAATGGCAACGATATTGTTGGCCGTGATGTCTGCAGGAACGAAACTCACCTGGTTCAGAGCATCGACTCCAATGCCGTGATTCACCATGAATGCCACAAGACGCACGGCGATGTCGAAGTTATTGCCGCCGCCGGTAATGGACGGACTGACCAGAGCGGGTCGGAAGATGCGCGCAGGCAGGCCATGCCGGCGCGCGTCCATCACCACTTGCTCCGACACCCACTTGGACTGGCTGTAGCCAAAATCGAGAAGCTCCATATTCTCGTTGAAGTCGGTCTCATAGAGAACCTTCTTGACCGCCCAACCAAAGATGAAGGTAGTCGAGACGTAATTGAAGCCCTTAGCCCGTCCTTCGAACGCGAGTCGCAAGACCTCATTCGTTCCCAGCACGTTGGCGTCTCGCATCCGGTCGTAGTTGAGCAAGTAGTTTACGGTCGCGCCGTTGTGGAACACCGTATCGATTTCGTTGGCAAGGAAATCCCAAGACTCTCGTGTCAAGGCCAGGTCTTTCTGGCCTAAATCTCCGCAAACGGGCGTCACGCGAGTCTCGAACATCTGCATCAGATCCGGCGGGCAGGAACCCATCGATTCCATCGCTGCCCTGAGTCTTTGTTTGCCCTGATGCTCGTTGGAGGCCCTCACCAGTACGTGAATCTTCGCATGCGTCTGTTCCAGAAGACTTTTCACCAGAAACGGTCCGATGAAGCCGGTGCCGCCGGTGAGCAAAACATTATTCAGGATTGGTGCTTTGGGCAATAATGCAGGCGCTGAAGGCTCGAAGATAATCTTCCTGTCGTTCGTCATCATCCGCTGTTCCGCCACACGCTGCTCTTCGCGGAAAGCCGCCAAGGACTGGCGCAGCGGTCCCAGTGCTTCTTCGGGCGCGTGCTGCAACTGTTCAGCCAGTTGAAACAATTCGGCTACGCTCACACGCTGAATGAGGCCGATATCCACCTGCCTGGCCAGCATGTCGGCGTCTTTATTCTTCAGCAGTTCCTTGATCTCGTGCATGAACACGACGAGATCAAGTGAATCCAGCCCCGCTTCGACCAGGTTGTAGGATTCGGTGCCGGTCAGGTTGTAACGGGCTTTCAATACATCGAAAGGCGATTGGCCTGCAGACTCGGATGCGTCCCCAGCGTCCTTTTCTCGCGAAAACTCCGAGAGCACGGTAAATTGACCTTGCAGCCACATGTGCTTGGTTTTATGGCGCATGATCTTGCCCGAACTGGTTCTCGGTATGGCACGGGGTGCGATAAAAGAAATCAGCGCCACTTCCACGTTGAGGTAATTCCGGACGGCGGCTGCGATCTTCAGCGCATCCGGTAGCGCTTTTGGATTTTTCACCTCGGCGACAATGGCCAGAGCTGGCTCGCTGTCTTCATTAATCTGGAATGCGGCTACGCAATTCGAGCGAATCAGGCCGGACGCTTTCTCTACCACGGCCTCGATATCCTGCGGATAATAGTTTTGCCCGCGGATAATAATCATGTCCTTGATACGGCCGCAGACGAAGAGTTCGCCGTCGTGCAAGAAACCCATATCGCCGGTTCGAAGGTAGCCATCGTCGTAGGGACTGTCATCCACCAGCCGGGCGTGAAACAGCTTCAGCGTTAATTCCGGATTGTTCCAGAACCCCGGGCACTTACTCCCTCCAGCGATCCAAATCTCGCCGATTCGACCCGGCTCCAGAGCGACGTGCTTCTCCGGATCCACGATCTTTACCGTGAGGCCGGGCAGCGGGGTTCCGCAACTGACAATCTGCGTGGCCGCGCCAATTTCGGAAACCTCCGTGGTCATGCGCGCCTTGCCCAGCGCGACGGCGTTCTTGTTGACGGAAATAATATTACGGCCGCGGAGCGAAACCGCGAGAGTATTCTCCGCCAGCCCGTACGCCACAAAAAAGCTTTCCGACTTAAGTCCATAGGGCTGAAATGCCTGCAGAAACCGTGTATACGTGTCTGGTTTAACGGGTTCTGCGGCAACCATCAGCAACCGGAGCGAGCTTAGATCGCAATTCTCCAAACTCTCCTTCGAAAGCCGCCCGCCGCGCAAGCAATAGTCGTAAGCAAAGTTGGGTGCCGCTGAGGCGCTGGCCCCATAAGTCTTGATCGCATCGAACCACAGAGTCGGGCGCTGAATGAAATCCGTGGGGGCGAAGCCGTAGGTCGTGCCGCCCGTAATCGCGGGAAAAAGGTAACAGCCAATCAGCCCCATGTCGTGATACTGCGGAAGCCACGATACGACTACCGGCGCGGGATGGTCGATCACGAGCGGACAGTTGTGCAGTATGTTTTCGTGCGTGACCATCACGCCTTTAGGATCTCGAGTCGACCCCGACGTGTACTGCAGAAACAGAATCTTGGAGGCGCCGTTAGAAGAGCCGTTGGAACCGCCGTTGAAAGTTTCGTCCGAAATCTTGTCGACGAAGTCTTCCGTTGCAATCCAACGAAGGCCGGAAATGTAGTCGACGTCGACTCCGCATGCCGAGACTCCGCTTCGGGCAAGATTTGTCTTCAGGGATCCAAGGTATTCTTTGCTGGTTAAAATGCCGGCCGCCTGGCAATCCTTGGCGATGTGGATCATTTTATACAGGGCGCCCTGGAAGCCACGAGAGCTGGGGGGATAGACAGGCACGGGGATCAATCCTGCGCGCACGCACCCAAAAAACGCGCAAATCATTTCGAGCCCGGGCGGGTAGGCGAGCAGAAGACGGTCCTGCGAGGCGAAACCGTGCTCCTTGCGCAGGTGTCCGGCAATCACCTTGGTCCGATGGAGGAACGACTCGTAGGAGTAGCCCCCAATCTGATTGCCGTTCACGTCAATGTACGAATAGAGAATTTTGTGCGGGTGCTGGTCCCCTAGACTATCCAGCTTGCCTAAAATCGAAGCCATCATAGATTCGGATCGGTCTCATGGCGGTTGCACCGCCATTCGCTAGCCTCCTGCATTAAATAAAAAGACTTGATAATAAGAAAACAAAAGTCTTGCCGCTTCCCTTGCCCCAAGGGTAGACCGACTTCGAGAACAGAGGCAGAACCATTCCCACGCCCGGTGCTGGATCGCCGGACTCGCAGGCGTTTTGGTTCAATTAGCACTGAGCGGATGATGTTAACAGAGATTTCAAGAACCGTGAACTGGGAAGTAGGGCACGCCCCCCTTTCCGGAAAACCTGTGCCGTTACGCCGGCTTCGGGGTACGCCGAAATTTCCTTGATCTTCGTTAAGGCTTAGGGCTAACATCGATCTTCCACGCTTTGCGTCAAATGCAGTGGTGCGCGACAAATCCGCCAGGTCGATCCTCGGCAAAACCGGGCCGGGCCGACCTAGAATAATTCCCGGGTAACGTGCAGACGAGAGGCGGCTATTAGTCTGAATCCGGAGATCGATGACCTTGTACCCTCGGAGGCCTCGCTAAGGGATTCCGTTTCCGACTCGGCCCCGGAGTCTTCCTTCCCCAAAGTCTTACGCCGACGCCTGGACGATTTCTTTTCCGACGGCAGCATTTCTCCTAAGGCCGACTTCGCCATGTGGGCCAAAATCGCCCTGGGGTTGGCAGTGCTCGCGGGCAGCTGGATTGCTCTTTACGTGTTCAAGCCGGATTCATGGAGGTTCGTCGGCCTCTACCTTATAAATGCCATCGCACAGACGTTCCTTTTGCTGAACATCGCCCACGACAGCAACCACAACGCCATCTCGTCGGTGCGGTCGGTAAACAAAGGCCTGAATTACGTTTTCGATGTTTGTGGAATCAGCTCCTACATGTGGCGGATTCTCCATCATCGAGGCCACCACTCCTGCATCAATCTCCACGGCGAAGACGACGCGCTTACCGGACGTGGCGTCCTACGGTTTACGCCCCACGAACCCCGAACGCCCCTTCAGCGGTTCCAGCACATTTATGCGCTGCTCATGTATGCGGTGTTTTCTCTCGACTATGTGTTCGTGAGGGATTTCGAGTGCTTCTTCTTCCCGTCCCACGATTATCTGAAACGTACCAAGCACCCGGTGCGGGAATACGTCATTCTCTTTGCCGGTAAGGCGTTTTATCTCACCTACATGCTGATTTTGCCCGTCGTGTTATTGAGGAAATCGCCACTGCTGGTCGGCTTGGCTTTCTTGCTTTCTCATCTGATTATCGGCTTGAGCGTGGCCCTCGTATTCCAGACGACGCACGTGATCGACAGCACGTACTTCCCCGCAGACCGCAACGAGTTCGATAACTGGATCCATCACATCTTCGCGACCACGGCCGACTACGCGACCGAGACTCCGCTGGTCGGTTGGCTCGTCGGCGGCCTCAACCACCATATCGTCCATCATCTCTGCCCGTTTGTGTGCCACACTCACTATGCGCCGCTGACCCGGATCGTGAAACAGACCGCCGAAGAGTATGGCATTCCCTATCGCCAACATCCGACCATGACGCAGGCCATCAAACATCATCTGCTACTCTTGAAACAGTTGGGAAACGAGGATCATGTTTCTCACCTCATGCGCTTGGATAGCGAGGCGTGACCTTGCCGCAAAGCATACCCGCCGTCTCCCGATCCCAGTCTTTCCTTGATTCGCGCGCGATGGCGCACAATCCTGTGCAGGTCCTCACCAAGTACACCAAACTCCATGGCGACACCTTCCGGTTCTATTTTGGCGGCGTCAAAGAAGCCATTGTCACCATCAATCCCGTCGTCATTCAGCATGTGCTGAAGACCAATTCGGAGAACTACCACAAGTCCGAAATCCAAAAGAAGCGGATGGGCCATTTCCTGGGCAAAGGTCTTCTTACCACTGAGGGCGAAGCCTGGCGGACGCAACGGCGGCTCATCCAGACGGGTTTTGAGCGCAAGCAACTCGAAGTTCTGTCGTCCATCATGCAGGACTCGCTAGCCGATTCGCTGCGGGATTTCGACCGCCAAGCCCAGATCGGCCCGGTCGATATCTATCCCCTCATGATGAAGATTACCTTCGCGATGGTCGGCCGATCTCTGTTCGGCGCCCGCTTGAAGGAAGAAGACATCGACCTCATCAGCCTGGCTATCTCGACCGTCCAGGAATTTATGGTTCGGCAAACCATTCAGCCCTATCTGAATCCCTGGTTTGCCGTGTCGGGCGAACTGCGCCGGCACTGGGAACTACGATCTCGCGCTTTCGGCGTGCTGGACGAATACCTCCAGCGCCGCCGCAAAGAAGCCCCCGGCCACGATCTACTGCAGATCCTGATGGATGCTCGCTACAGCGATGGCCAGGGCATGCCCGACGAGTTGATCCTCAGCGAGAGCATGCAACTGCTGGTCGCCGGTCATGAAACGTCGTCGAACGCCTTATCGTGGCTTCTTTACCTGCTCAGCTCGCGTCCGGATTGTGTTGACCGCATACGGGACGAGTTCGATTCTGTGCTCGGTGAAAGGCCTCTCAGTTTCTCCGACGTTTCGAAGTTCGAATTTACGACTCAGGTGATCATGGAGGCGCTGCGCCTGTATCCGCCGTTTTGGATGGTCGACCGCATGGCTCTCGCAGATGACCGCGCAGGGGATGTCGCGATACCCCGAGGATCGACGGTGGTTGTATTCATTTACGGCGCACATCATTCGCCGCAGTACTGGGAGAATCCGGAGAGCTTCGACGAGCAGCGCTTCTCCAAAACAAAGGAGAAGCTGCACACGCCCTTCGCCCATTTGCCCTTCGGAGCCGGCCCTCGGGGTTGTATCGGCGGCAACTATGCCATGCTGCAAATCCTCATGATTCTGAGTGTTCTGCTCAGAAAATACGATTTCAGCCTGGTTCCAGGCCAGACAATCGAGGCGCGCCCCATGGTGATCTTGCGACCCGAGCACGGAATCCGCATGACCTTCAGCAAGGCAATCCCACGCGCTGTTGGCAGGCTGTCCGACTGTTTGTCCTGATCAAGCCTCGGCGGAGAAGTTGGATGCCCACCTATTTGGACCCAAGGCGGACCCAAGTCTCGATTGGCGAGAGTGCCGCTTCCAGAATTTGCTGGTGCAGAAGAAGCTAATGGTCGGGGCGAGGAGATTTGAACTCCTGACCCCCTGCGCCCAAGGCAGGTGCGCTACCAGGCTGCGCTACGCCCCGACATGACTAGCAGAATTGATTCTAAAGTACTTTTCAACGCCGTCACCACCGCGAACCATGATTTTTTTCTCAACCGTGCCAAGACCGTGCGGTTCAGCTTCTCCAGAGCCTCGCGCTTCATCTGCAATTTCATCTGCGAATACTTTTTGAAGACTTGCGCGACAAATTGCGGAGTTAAGTAATTAAGTCATCTAACGTGGCCGCAATATCAGGAGCGCTACGGTCCCAATAGTGGGTGTGGGCCCCCAGGCCAATGCACATTTCAGTGCACGATCGCGATCCGTCAGGTTCGACAAAGGCCGCACTCTTTGCAGGCTGCGTCGTGACGCCGGACACATTACGGTTCAGCCATTGACCGACCCACAGCCAGCGCCCGATATAGTCACCGCTGCGATACGCGTTGCACCAATGAGCGACGTTCATCTCGTCGGGCCTGGGAAGGGGATGTGGGGGGGAATCGATTGTCGGCGGCGGCTCGACCGGGGTGCCGAGAGCTTTCAGAGAATTGTCCGGGATATCGGAAACCCACCAATACAAGTGTGGGAAAAAGCGATTGAGCAACTGCCGCAACGGGGAACCCATGGAAAAGACGCAGATCGGAAGTTTCGATTGGCCGGCAGGAATGGGTTTTTGGCGGAATCCGTACCGTACCAAACTTTCGTCCGGGCAATCGTGAGCCGAGCGCTCAAGATAGCGCAGCAGATCGGTGGTGACCATTGAGCCCAGGCTGTGCGCGACAATGATGAGTTTCGAGTAAGGACGGTTCTGATCGTCGCGGTAGGCGGCGATGTAGCGGAGCAGCGATGTACAGCGTTCTGCGACACGCGCGCGGGGAGTGTCGTCTTCGGGAGAAGTTCGCAGGTAGTTGTCGACGTCAAGAACACTATCGAGCACGGTCGTGAGGGACTTCAGAATAAAGCCGAACACGGCCGCGCCTGAGACAACCAAGATTAATCCTACAGACTTGAGCAGCGGTAAGGTGAATTTAGCAGCAGTATTTAATGCGCTAAGCTCGCTTACGTGCAAAGCATACCAATCTACCGCGAAAAAAAACAATGGAACCGGTACGATGGCAAACCAGAGCAATCGCGTAAGAATTGCAGTGTTGTCGAGGCCTCGCGACAACCACTCCCCCAGCCGGCGAATGCGATCAGCGGCGGCATTTTCTGCCCACTCTGGTTTCACCTCGAAGATGACCGAGGGAAGTACGGTCCAGGTCAGCAGAAAGACGCTTATTCCGAAGATACTCATGGTGACCAGAAGTCCCGGCGTGACACTGACGAGTAACAGACCCCGCAGATAATTGGACCAAAAGAGCGTTTGAGAGGGAGTCGCAGGGCACTCACACTGCTGCGCTTGCTGAGGCGGACTAATCCGATCAAGCCGATGCTGCACGGCATCGATCGAGGGAATAACCGTCAGGAGCAATTTTGATAGGGGTTCTGATTTCTCCGTAGCAGTGTTCACTCCCTGGAACGCCTGCAACTTGTCCGACCCATAAACCACAACACCAGACCACAAAGCGCAAGTAGCGATCACGAAGAGAATCGCGGGAACCGCAAAAGCGAAGCGGCCGGTCCGGAAGGCCGCGATGGCGCGGGCCTTTCTCGGCTCGTCATTCTTGATCCCCTGCTTGCAAAACGCGCTTAGTGGCCAACTGAAAAGCGCGCAGAGCAAACATAGAATCCAGGTGAGCAGCAGTTCGCCGAAAATCCATTGCACCGCCCATAAAGAGGCGGTGCCCACTTGATTCTGGTTTGTGGCGCGGACGGCGTAGGGCAATAGATAAAACAGAAACCAGAGGAGATTTACCAGGTAGAGCGCGATTGTCAGTTTGAGCACTCCCGGCCGTAGCGGATCGTACTTCCACGCGACCCATGCCAGAATCAGGCCCGCAGCCAGCAGCCAACTCAGCAACAGCAACGTCCCCGAGATAGAGATTGTGCTCCCAGCATTAAGAAAACATCGATACAGACACGCCAGTCCGGTCAAAACCAGCACACCCAATGCAGTGCCGAGAAATGGGATTGCCGCCCAGAGAAAAGGCCGCGACGGCGAACCCTTCTGCCGCAACAACCAGAATGTGAAGCCAAGACTGAGGAGTGCCGCAAAGATAAGCGCAAATGCAAGCAAACGCGAACCCGACCAATTGTGCGTCTTATCAATGAACGCGCTGCACGCAATCGCAAGAAGGATCAGGTTCAGGAAGGGAACCCACATGATCAGCAAGCGAATCGAGGTGGCGTGAATCGAAGAGCCAGCGCGCCAACGCCACGTTCCGGTTTTATCTTTTGTAACGTTCTCCTTTTTGACGTTTTCCGCTTCCACCCAATAAACCGCCAGCAAACTGAGGCTCGCAAGATGAAACAACAGTTGATAGAAGGCAAAAAAGAAACCAACGATGTTGCTCTGCGGCTTGGTGAGATCGGAGTAGTGTGCGTCGTAGATGTGAACCGTCGTGGCCGGCGATTTGGCAGCGCGCTTTCCTTCGAGCCGGACGGTTTGAAAATCCCGGTCGACTTCGCCTTTATATCCGGCTACCTGCGTGAGCATGAATTGGTAGCCGTTTTCGCCGCGGTCGGGTTCGTCTGGCCTGAGTTCGTCCTTGTTGTAACCGAATGGAGTGAAGTCGGCGTCCTCGCGGGCTTTGGCGAGATATCCGCGGCGCTCGTCGAACATATGCCAAATGTGGGATAACAAAGACCCCTCATTACGGTAGTTCGCATCCTTTAAGCCACCGGTCGGTGACTGGATGGGACGAAGCGGAACGTCGATCGATGTGGCTACGAAGCCAGAGTATGGCGGCGCAGGTCTGGTTTTCTTTTCCTCGCTCTCGCTTTTGGGAGCGCTTTTACCCTTCCCATGATGCGTCCCGCCGGATTCATTCCTTCCCAGGGACAGCAGCAGAGTCGCCACTGCATCGGCGGAAGCTCCGGACAAATGCTGCCCGACGCCATGAATCGCAATCACAGCCACATTTCTGTCTTCGCTTGTCACTTCTGCATCCATCGAGAAACTCCGCTGCTGTTGCAAAATGGATATGGCTAGGGTGTTTCGAAGCCATCAGTTCGATTCGAGAGCATTGTCAAATGAGACGCGTCTGCAGCCATCCGATGAAGTATCCGTCGCGAAGCAACGGGTTATGTTCTTGTTGAACTCCCGAATCGGCTGTTCCGGGCCAACGTCGTACAGCGAAAACATCTTGCGAAAGACACAGACATTCTTCACATCCGGACCGGCTGCTCCTTTAAAGAAGCTGCAGGCACCTGGGTTGAGACCATCGACCGCGAGATCGGAAACGAAGCGGAGGCCGTAGGCGATGTCGGTCGCCGTCGGAACGACGTAGGCGCTGATGACCGCTGTGCTGCTGTGAAACTCTTTGGCCGAGCCCAGTGGAATGCCCGCGAAGGTGCCGATATATGGAATCTCGACGAAAGGCGGAAGCAGAGGAAAGCGCGAGCGGGAGCGCTCGACAATTGCCGAAAACGACGAGACTTCAAATAGTTTGATGGAGTCGACGCGCACGCGAGTCGTAGTGTCGTGGTTCGCCACCCGTGACGTGTTGAATGCCGGGTCGGTCGCGCCGGGGCCAGTATAGAGCGGACCACCTGCCGATTCATCGGCGTTGAGAGTAACCGCAATCTCCGCCGACGAGGCGGTTGCAAGGCTGCGCGGGGTCGCAGTGAACGACAATTGACACCCAATTTGAGCGTAGGAGGTCTGATAATTCGCTAACACTGCCGGAAGTGCTCCATAGATTCCGAACAGGCCGGTAGCAGGCGGTGCACCGGAACCGGGCGAACCGCCCGAACCACCGGAAGTCGTTGTGGTCGTGGTTGTCGTGGTAGTACCCGCAGCTGTCGTGGAGGAACCTCCTCCGCCCCCGCCGGGCGCGCCCAGGCTCGCGAGTGAATTCAGCAGAGCGGGAAGTTCAGGAGCAGTGCTGCCATTCAGAAAACTTTGCGAGGTGACGCTCACGCTAGTCGGCTGCCCCGAAATCGTGCGAACCGTGACCACTCCATCGTTGAAGAACGAAGGCTTATCGAGGCCGAATAGTTTCTTGACGCAGCAACGCTGGTCGGTTCGCGAATTCAGTTCTTCGACCTGGTATTGCATGTCGGCGCGCACAAACATCTGGTACGACCACAAATCGCGACTAAAGGCGTCAATTAGAGGACTGAGCGCGTTGTTGAGAGTATTGGCGCTCTGAGTAAGGTCATATGGGACAAACTCATGCGGATACTGCTGGCTCATTTTGTAGTTGAAGAGGAAGTCGGCGATAGCGGCTCGGAAAAGACCGACACCATAAGGAGGCTTATCCTCCGCATCCTCCTCCTCATGCCCGCCGTCGAACGCGAGCAACGTTTTGGCCGCCGATGTGCATTGCGATTCGCCCGGTTCACAAATGTGAGCGAGCAAGACTTTAGCCTCCTCCAAGAAGCACCGAAGACGAACGCGCGGCTCGTTATGTTGGTCGCGGATGAGAGAGCTGAGGATTCCACGAAAGTCCTCGTCCTCGCAACTAGAAGGTTGAGGCGGCACCGAAACATGGCCAATATCCAAGTTGCGCCAGATAGCACGGCATCGCTTCCGGACCAGGGTGCTGGTCCCATCGCAAATGTTGATGTTCTCAACTGGCGCGGTGCCCTCGACATCTTTGACCGCTCGTTCCGCAACGGCGACGGGTTTCTCTGCGGCAATAATTGTGAGCAACAAGTCGGTAAGTGCCGGTTTGATTGGGCCGGGACTGTCGTCATCGAGAAAGCTGCGGCTAAACAAGCCGCTATACCCGAGGCAATAGCGCTTGCGCTCACAAATTCCTAGGTTTGTTCGTTTCACTGGAGAGATAGGGTCCGCCATGGTGGCCTGACTCTGGTCGAGAAAAGCTTGTGATAGATTTTGAACGCTGGAGCCGTTTTTTCTTTCCTTACTTGTGTCGGCCACGAACCGGTCCGAGATGTAGCTGCGAAAAGGTTCGTTGAAGAACTGTTTGTCGCGGGATTGTTGTTTCTTGAGGCTGAGCCAGCCTCTAAGGACGACGTACTCATACTCCTTGTTGTAGTCGGCAACGATGCCCTTCACCATGTTGTTGAAGGCGCCCATCGCCTGCGGATTCGCGGTGGAATTTTGTGTCACCCAGGCGCTGAGGATCATCTCCGGGCGCGGCAGGTCGAGTCCCGCCAGAATTCTGTTTCTCTCCGCAATCTGCGCGTCGTCGCCTGGATTCGCATCGGAGTAGACCAGTAAATCGGGCGGAGTTTGTTCGCCGGTGCCCGCAGCAACCGCTACAGAAGCCATGGCGAGAGGTGCAGGTGGAGCGGGAGCAGCAGATGGCGTAGCGGCTGCCGAACTCGTTCCCAGCGTTGCAGCCACAGCCGGCGCCGATCCGCAAGCACTGGAATTGCCGAAGGCCAGTCCAGCCACCACGCATGGAGTGGTGTCGGAACTGATCTGAATGTTGCTTCCCGGTGGTTGGTTGATGGCGATCGTCGCATTGGAAGAAGTGGCCGACGGTGTGGCAGCTGCTGTCGGCGTGGATGCGGAGCTAGTAGCCGCGCTCGGCGTAGAACCGCCCGCCGCAGGGGCAGACGCTGGGCCGCCGGCAGCGGCGCTCGGTGTCGAGCCCGCTGCCGTCGCCGGTGCGGCGCTCGAGGGAGCCGCGCTTGCCGAACCAGCGGCCGGGGCAGCGCCGGGGGAAGCGAGCCCAGAAAATGCTGCCGCGACATCGGAAGAGGACAGGTAGAAAAGTTTTTCGCTCATCGGGGTAGAGACTAGCTGCCAAGCCATTTCACGGATGTCGGTCAGAAAACCCTTCCACGTATCGCAGTCGGGCTGCGTGGGCGCGATAACCCGCACGGAGCCCCTGCCGACGTCCTGCACCGTGAACTGACTGTAGTTGAGCCCACCGATTCGTGTCGCGAGATCGCCTAGGGCGCTCCCATGCGGAATCCTGAGTTCGACAGAAAACGGCTTCGCGGGCGCCGGAGTAATGCCGAGAGAGGCGGCGGTGCGCCCGGCGAGCTCAGCGATAGCTTGCTGAAATGAGCCGAGAATTCTGGGCTCTTCCTTTTCCAGCGGCAGACGCGTGGCATAAATGAAGATGGTGTTGGATCCTTCAGCAGCGACGATGAATGGCGTTGGATTGCCCAGCAACGAAACAATGGTCGGGGCATCAAGCGGTTTGCTCTGCGAACCAGCGGAGGGTGGCAAAACCGGACATGAATTCGAACTTGTAGTAGTTGCGCCCTTCACTTGGAGAATCAAATCGACCGGTGGGGCCGCGGCGTAGTTACAGGCCTGAATACCCGGACCGCAACTTATTGCCGGCCTGCTAGCTCTAATGACAATGGGTCCCACAGCATTGGCGCGATAATGAACGGTGCTCGAACCACCAACCGGGGTCGCATTCCCCAAAAGTACGGTTTGCTGCACTGGTAACCCGGAGTCGGCAGTTGCAGACACAAAAAAGTCAGCACCAACTTGAGGATCGGTTAGATCGCACGGATCTTTCTTGGCGGGATCGCAAATGAGTTTTATCGTGATGGTCTGATCTTTGGGTTGAATTGCGGCCATTTGACATGGCCGCGGATTTTCTGTGGGAGGGCAGGGTGTTCGCTCATCACGTCTTCCCAAGTGACGCTCCTGGTCGAGTGAATCCGTCGGGTAGGGCACCTTGGTGCAGGTCAGCGTCAGTTGTTCACCGGCAAGTGTGCAGGTCTCGACAAGGTACTTCCCGAAGGGCCTGCAGTCTTTGCAGGAGTCTGCATTGGCGCGAACGTTCACGCTAGCGTTCTGTCCCAAGCCTGGCGCAGCAAAGAGCAAAAGCAATACCAGGGATGAACCCCAGTTTCGCATGACAGGTTCCTCCTAAATTCTGTTGTGGCGGCCGGATGCCGCACTGCTACCAGCGCACACCCACCGAAATCGGCACCAGGCTCGACCCACTGTTAATTGCCGTCCCGTGATAAAAGCGGCCCTCGATAAACAGCATCAGCCCGAGCCGGAGACTTGGTACGACGTTGACGCCCCCTCCAAGATCGAAGACCCCGGAGTTTGATACGACCTGATCCAGCGAGGTTCCGTTAGGAAACAAAGGCGGAACTTTATTCGCGCCATTGAACCCCAGGCCGCGACGCAGCCATCCAAAACCGCCCAACAAATAAGGGCTGTAACGCCCGTGTGTGTAGCGCAGCGTAGGATCAAACGTGACCGCAGAGAAACTTCCGTGGGCTTGCACAGCGCCGGTGATCGCAGGCTCCTTCGGTATCGCAGCAAGGAGCGCAGACTCTCTCACCCTGAACTTGTCGTAGAGGTAGTTGCCAGTGAGATACAACCTAAGCCCACGATTCGGCTCGGCCTGGCGGGTGACGGCGAACCCGCCGCCTGCCTGAAAACCCCAGCCGCCGTGGTTGAAATTGTCTCTATCTTTGCCCTCAGGAGTGGCGAATACTCCGGCGCCACTAACGGTGCAGGAGTGATCGTGGATTGGCTCCTGAGCGAGACAATTGATCGCCCGGGATAAGACTATAAGTACTACAACAAACGCCCCGAGGCAGTAAGGTTTTTCTTTGGCCATGAAATTTCCTCGATAGCCGATTAATTCTTCGGAGGACTAATCGCCGCGGCCACCTGCTTGGCCAAGAGATCAACGTCCACCTGGAACGCTGCCCTAAGTTTCTCTAAGTCGTTGGCATTCCCATATCTTTGCCACGCCGCATTCAATAGTTCATATAGAGCAACGTAGTTATTCTTCTGATTGAAGGCGTCATTCACTTTCGCGAGAGCAGATGGCCCGGTATCGCACGATTCGGCAATGCCACATGATGCACGGAAGATGTCGTTAATACGATCTTTTGTACAGCTGAACAGTCTGATTTTCTGTTCGTCAGCGTCCTTATTCTGTCCCTCCCCGATGATCGTATTGGCCTTCGCAAGCGTGTCGAGAAAGTTGGGCAACCCTTGCACCCGAGGCTCACCATAGTTGTCGGGATCACCTAACGCTGCTTGAAAAAAGCTTTGATCGAGAGGGTGGTCGCGCTTTCCCAGTTCATCAAGGACAGCCTTGGCGACACCTGCAGCTTGTGGACCGCTCACCAGCATTGAGAAGGCATTAAGAACGTGCTGAACTTCCCCTCTCTCTGTATCGATCCATTCACACTCCAGAGCCAGCTTTGTCCCGTCGGCAACGTTATCCGGCGATCCTCTGCGCGAAGGTGTCGGGTACTTACAACTTTGAACAGGCTTCAGCGTCTTGTCAGCGCAGGGATCGTTGTAAACGTGCGTAACGACCTTTTTCTCCACTTGCTCCGCGAGTTCATCGGTGTCCATAGCAAATGCAGCCCTCATTTGCTCCAGTTCGCTCGCATTTGCATCAGCAGTCCACACCGCTTGCAGTAACTTGTAAAAAGCCGCATAGTCATCCTTCCTGTCGAATAGGTCGTCGACTCCGGCGAGCGCACTTTTGTTTGTTTTGTCGACAATGCCTTCCGTATAGGAAAATAGCGCGCCTTTATCCTCCGGCTTTTTCTTTAGTGTGTTTGCCTTCGACAGTGTGTCAAGAAGATCCAACAAAAGCTGAGCGGTGGGTTGGCCTTGAGCGTCGGGATTCCCCATAACGGCCGTATAGAATTGCTGGTCGGTGGAGTCAAGATCGCCAGCGTCCAGTTGTTTCAGGACCTTCAGGGTGACGTCAGGGTCGTGAGGAGCGCGAGGAGTGCTCGTTAGAAGTTCGAAGGCTGCAAGAACGTCCTCAGGGCTACTGATCCATTCGCATGCCAGTGCTGCTTTGGTGCCGTTAACGATGTCAGGGGTGTTTCCAGAGTTTAGAAAATCCGCTTCGCAGTTCTTTTGCCGATCCTGCTTTAGTTGTTGCTCCACTTGCTCCGAGAGCGCATCAGTATATATTTCAAATGTTGCCCTGAGTTGCTCCAACTCGCTCGCATTGTGATCATCATTCCACACCGCTTGCAACAACTTGTAGAAAGCCGCGTACTTATTACCTCCGCGGAATAGGTCATCGACTACCGCGAGCGCACCTTCGTTTGTTTTGGCGACAATGCCCGCGGTAGAACGGGATAGCGCGTTTTCATCGGCTGGTTTTAGTGTGTTTGCCTTCGACAGTACATCCAGAAGTTCCAAGGAAGGCGGAGCTTGGCCTTGAGCGTCGGGATTCCTCATGGCTGCAGCATAAAATTGCTGATCCTTGGGGTCTGGATCGCCGGCATCCAGTTCTTTCAGGACTTTCAGGATAACGTCAGGGTCGTGAGGAGCGCGAGGAGTGCTCGTTAGGAGTTCGAAAGCCGCAAGAACGTGTTCAGGGTTAAAGATCCATTCGCATGCCAGTGCCGCTCTGGTGCTGTTTGCGATATTGTCGGGAGGCGGCGTGTTAGCCGAATCGCCAGAACTTAATACATCAGCTTCACATTTCGCTCGCTGCGCTTGTTCGGGTTCTGTTGGATTCTGTGCATGTACTAAAACCGTTGTGACAGCCAGAGTCAAAAGCATCGCGCCAGCGGCACGGCAAGCTCTGAGCCAAGAGATTGCGATTGGTACGGGTCTTTGCGAAGTCGACGAAACCGTTAGGCTGGGGTTCGCTTTTCCCAGCGGTTTTTTCAAAAGCATTCCTTCCTCACTGTTTGGCCTCACGATTAGGCACACGGTTGCCTCAACTTGTTGAGTCGCCATCGCGTTGCGTTCACGGCACACTTCTACAAGACGACTGAGGTGGCGCCCGGAAGCGCACTCGGTCATCGAGCGTTTTTCACGATAGCCTGCTATCGATCTCCTCGCGCAAGTAAGTGCCCGAGACAAATGATCCGCACACGCAGTACTATCCCAATTTTTAGGGAAGTCGGCGGAATAGAAGCCCCCTCGGACGTGAAGCGTTGGATGTGCTGCACTCTTCCGTCCGCCGAAATTGACGCTCAACATACGCTCAACACGGGCAGATGTCAACTAGAAGATGAAATGCCTAACTTCCCTCGGACCTTCTTTGTCTGCCTACTTAGTACACGAGGCAGCAGTAATTTCGACGAATGGAGTAGTTCCGAGTTGGTTAGCAAACTGGTAATCAAGCCCGGCAGCGGATTAGTAACGGCAAGTCGGTTTAGCGGAACCGATTCGCGCATACTCCTGGTTGACGTGCAACTCTTACTATATCGATAAAGGAAGGGTGGCCGACCATCCAGAATCTTCAGCTTGTTTTCGTCGATGAGAAACAAGAACGGCATTCTCCAAGAAAAAAGTTCTACAATCGGGCTCGTGACTTTAATGAGTTCCGGAGGAACAGCCATTGGCGCTGGCCGGTTGTTCTTGACGGGAGGCTTCAATGTCGCCCTTGGATAAGTCCACGCGCAGGGAGTTCATGGCGATCACTTCCTCTGCGGCATTGGGCGCAGCGGTGCCTTTGGCTGACGCGCAGGCCGAGGTGCTGGTCTCGAATCCTACTGTAGATCCGGTCTCTGAGCAGAGTCCTTATTCCTCGAAAGAGCTGTTCGCGAAGGGACCGCAGCGCACGTTCAGCGGCGACAGCGCCACTCAAGTAGCGATGCCGGTGGGAGGGATTGGAGCTGGTTGCGTCTGTATGAACGGCTACGGCGGGCTGCAGGATTTTTCTATCTGGAACCATCCCTCGACGACCGCGTTACCGGAAGGCTTCGCGCCGTCGCAAGCTGGTTTCGCCATTCTCCACGTAAAAGGGGAGACTCCAGTTACTAAGCTGGTCGAGGGGCCGTTCCCGGTTTTGAAAATTTTCGATCAGGGGTTGCAGGGAGAGGGATATCGCCGCGGGGGGTTTGAGGGCTTCCCTCGTTTTCAGAAGTGCGTCTTCCAAGCGGAATATCCCTTCGGAATCGCCAAGATCAGCGATTCATCCATGCCGTTGCAGGTTTCACTGAGTGCGTGGAATCCTTTTATCCCGCTCGATGACAAAGACTCGGGGATACCGTGCGCCATCCTGGAATACACGCTGCACAACAGTTCAGCGCGAACGGTGGAGTACGAATTCTCCTACCATCTTTCTCACCTGGCGCCGGGATGCGGCGAGGACCTATCCTCCAGCCGCAATACCGTGATGCCGGAGCGGGGCGTGTTTCTGCACAACGTGGAGAAGCCAAACGCTGAAGGTTACGGCAGCGCCTGCCTGACCGCCCTGGGCAACAAGCCGCGCATTAAGGGCATGTGGTTGCGCAGCCCGGGATGGGAATTCGATTCTCTGTCGGCCCTGTGGCGGGAAGTTTCAACAGCGACATTCACTGCCAATGATGGTTCCAATGAAATCGAAACTCGAGGACGGAATGGCGGTTCGATTCTGCTGGCGGGAGCGCTGGCTGCGGGTGAATCGAGAACCTATCCGATCCTGATCGCATGGCATTTTCCGAATTGTTATTCGCAAGTCGGGGGATTTCCGCTCGCTGAGGCCCAAGGCGCGGCGGGGTGTCGTTCCTTACCGGAGGGGGCATCGCCGCGGTGGCGGCCTTACTACGCCTCGATCTGGAAGGATGCCCGCGAAGTAGCCCTTTATGTCGAGGAGCATTACGCTTCGTTACGAGCGCGCACGCTGGCGTTCAAGGAAGCGCTGTTTTCCTCGACTCTGCCGACGTATGTGCTGGATGCGGTTTCGGCCAACCTGGCCATCCTGAAGTCTCCCACGGTGCTGCGTCTGGAGAATGGCGACCTTTGGGGATGGGAAGGATGCTTTCCCGATGCCGGGTGCTGCCATGGTTCCTGCACCCATGTGTGGAACTATGCCCAGGCGTTTCCCAATCTCTACCCGCGGCTGGAGCGGACTCTGCGCGAGCAGGAACTGGGCCGCTCGATGGATGAAACCGGTCACGTCACCTTCCGCTCGGCGCTTCCCGAGGGCCCGGTGAAACATGATTTCCACGCTGCCTCGGACGGACAGTTGGGCGGAATCATGAAAGTGTTTCGCGACTGGCAGATTTCCGGAGACACGGAGTGGATAAGAAAGATGTATCCGCTGGCGAAACGCAGCCTGGACTACTGCATTCGAACCTGGGATCCGGATCACCAGGGAGGCCTGTTTGAGCCTCATCACAATACCTACGACATTGAATTCTGGGGGCCGGATGGGATGTGCACCAGCATTTATCTGGGCGCGCTCTCGGCGATGACGGAGATGGCGAGAGCGGTGGGTCAAGATCAGGACGCGGCGTATTACGACGATCTGGCGCAAGGTTGCGCACGCTTCATGGAAAAGAACCTCTTCAATGGCGAGTATTTTCAGCAGAAAGTGCAATATCTGGGACTGCACGACACTTCGTTCGCCACCATGGTCGCCCAGGTCGATGAACACAGCGGCGAAATGCAGAGACTCCTAAAGCGCGAAGGCCCCAAATATCAATATGGAAACGGATGCCTGTCGGACGGAGTGATTGGCGCGTGGATGGCGCGAATCTATGGGATCGAAACGCCGCTGGCTCGCGAAAATGTGCGCCAGACGCTGCAAGCCATCTTCCAGCACAATTTTAAGAAGGACCTCAGCCTGCATGCCAATGCGCAACGCCCGGGCTACGCGATGGGGCACGAGCCGGGGTTGTTGTTGTGCAGCTGGCCTCGGGGCGGCAAACCCACGTTGCCTTTTGTTTACTCCGACGAAGTTTGGACGGGAATCGAATACCAAGTCGCGTCGCATCTCATCGCCGAAGGTTTCGTTACCGAAGGCCTGACCATTGTGAAGGCCCTGCGCAGCCGCTACGACGGCAGGAGTCGCAATCCCTGGAACGAGTACGAGTGCGGCAATTATTACGCTCGCGCCATGGCCAGTTATGCCTTGCTGGGGGCGCTGTCCGGGTTCCGTTACTCTGCGGTGAAGCGGACACTGTGGTTTGGTCCGCAGATTACAGTTCGCCCGTTCAAGACTTTTTTCTCTTCGGCTCCCGGTTTTGGCACCATTGAAGTCGATAGCCAGTCGCTGCGCGTTCAATTGTTGGAAGGGTCGCTTCCGCTGGAAAAAGTAGTGCTCACCGAGGGAGGGCGCACCCGAACCCTGGAATGGAACACGACAATCCAGGCGGGGGCTCCCGCGGTCAAGAAAATCTGAATCGCGCGGCATGCTAGTTTCACCATCTGCGGAGGCAAGAACCTAAGCGTCGCTTCTGATTGCAGGGTGCTCAGGCCGCCTTAAGCGAAAACGCGATGCCTTGCCCTATGATAGAACTGCAATCAGGCAGCCGCGCGCGGGCGTGGCGGAATGGCATACGCAGCGGACTTAAGGAAAACTTGAGTGCTCGTCTGGGAAACCGGCGATGCAGAACTGCTCAAATTCGGGGAACCCTTAAACGGCAATCCCGAGCCAAGCCCGGAGAGACAACAGCCGGGAAGGTGTAGAGACTAGACGGGCAGCACCTAAGCTCCGGACTTTCCGGGGGAGGGTGAAGGGATAGTCCAGACCGCAAACCTGGCGTGAGCCCTCAAAGAGCTCCAGTCTGGGCGGCGAAAGCCGTGGACGGTATGAAAATCCGCAGGGCTTAAACGGCCCATGAGGGTTCAAGTCCCTCCGCCCGCACCACATTTTTGCTCCGTCGGTAAGTTAGCCCGCTGCTGAGGAGCTTAAACATGGCAACCCAGGTCTCAGTCGTTGCGGATACCATTACACTACTCTCGATGAAATCTGCGGCCATTCTCGTTTGTCTTCTGTGGATCGTAGGTTGGTGCGTCTCTGGCCGGGCACAGACCGAAACTTTGAAGTCCGATGCTTTCGCGCGTTCCACACAGATGATCGTGGTCACTACTCCGGACTGGAATGCGGTTGAAGGGCGGTTACAGCGATACGAGCGCGCCACTGAGCAGGAAGACTGGCGTCCCGTGGGCGACCCGATTTCGATTGTCGTCGGAAAGAATGGCTTAGGGTGGGGTATCGGCGTCGTGCCGACCGATGATACCCAAATCCGGGCAGGAGGCGATCCGGTCAAAAAGGAAGGAGACGGTAAGTCTCCCGCCGGTGTCTTCGCTCTGGGCACCGCATTCGGCTACGCGTCCGAGCCACTCCATGGACTAAAGATGCCGTACTTGAACCTGACGCCATCGATCGAATGCGTCGACGACCCTGGCTCGACGCACTATAACCGCATCGTGGACCACACTGTCGTAGCTCCCGACTGGAACAGCTCAGAGCACATGCGGTATGCCGGTGAGGCGTACCGCTGGGGAGTGGTCGTAGATCACAATGGCACCGTTACGGGCGATGCTAACCTACCCGAGCCGGGCGGCGGCTCGTGCGTCTTTCTCCACATCTGGCATAGCCATGAGCAGGGCACAGCTGGATGTACCGCCATGCCGCAATCCGAACTGGAAACGTTGCTTACCTGGCTCGATCCGGCACGTGGGCCATTGCTGGTACAACTGCCGGAGTCGACATACGAGCGGTTGACCAATCGCTGGATGCTGCCGAAATTGACCAACGCCCCTCAGCGTTGATCTGCGGCAACACATCTCTATAATCCAATCTCTATAATCCAAGATCCTCGAACTTCACATTGAGGATCGGGTACTGCTTCCAATCTTTATAGTCGAAGTGCCACCACTCCTTCGGGTTAACCTGGAAACCCTCTTTTTCCATGGCTTGGCGCAGAAGAGCACGTCGAGCGTTCTCCTCGGGCGTGCCGCTGGCATAGTCGGCAAAGGCGCGATCGGTCATTTCGTCGTAGCCGCTGGGCATCTTCACTTCCTTGCCCGTTTTCAAATCGTATAACGACAAGTCCACGGCGCATCCGCGGTTGTGCCTGGAGCCCTCTGCGGGATCGGCGACAAAAATCTTTTTGTCGTCAGGAGTGGCGTCCCAGAAGATTTTCGTGACGTACCACGGGCGATAGCCATCGTGGATGATCAAACCGTATCCCTGAGCCTGGAGTTCGCGATGAGCGCGAAGCAACGCTTCCGCCGCTGGCCGTTGCAGGAAGGCTCGTGCCTGGGTGTAGACGGGCGTGCCCAGAAAATTGGGCGTGGTGGCGTAGCGGATGTCGAGCTTGATCGTGGGATCGAGCTTGACCAACTCCACCAGATCGGGTTTGAGGAAGGTTCCGGGCTCGTGTGGCGGCTGCTCCTTGAGCGCATCTGCGCGCAACTCCTCCACCGGACGAAGAGGCGTGATGCGGAAACTGACCTCTTGCGCGAACCCGAGTTGCAGCAGAACTAAGGAGGAGACCACCAAGACGAAAATGTGATTTTCGCAAGAAATTCATAGGCTTCATTCGCAACTGGAACTATCGTACTGTATCGCGCCGCGCATGATCTGGCAGCTGTTTTTGGGCCAGAGAGAGGCTTCACCACCACGCTTTCAACCTAGCACCCGTGGCAGTAGGTTTGGTCAGGATAGCCGCCCCGGCGTGCTCGGATACCAAGGGATCAGCGTGGTCAACCTGCTTCCAGAAACTATCAATATCAAGGACGGTCGTAATTTCTGCCTCTGATGCAAAATGAAGCGTGGCCCAGACCGAATCCACGATTCAATCTGACCAAACCGTTGGCGGGAAGCGGCTGGACGGCATCGATTTGCTGCGCGGGTTGGCAATTTTTTTCGTGTTGATGAATCACGTCAACATTCGCTTGCTGGGCGCGGATGTGCTCTACACGAAATTTCTTCCTGAGCAACTCGTGCATTTCTTGGTTTGGAATGGGCAACTCGGCGTGCAGATGTTCTTCGCCGTTTCCGGCTTTCTGATTACTTCGATCACGCTGCGGCGCTGGGGATCGCTGGCGGAGGTCAGCCTGCGTGGTTTTTATCTGCTGCGCTTTGCCCGGATCGCACCTCTGCTGCTTTTGCTGCTCGCCATTCTCAGTGGGTTGCACTTCGCCGGCATCCATCATTTTGTGGTGCCCGCGAAAACCGGAGGACTCGGGCGGGCGCTGCTGGCGGCACTGACTTTTCACGTCAACGTTCTGGAAGCTCGCAGGGGATATCTGCCGGGGAATTGGGACATTCTGTGGTCGCTTTCGGTGGAAGAGATCTTCTACCTCTTTTTTCCTATCGTGTGTCGGTTTCTTGGACGAGGCAAACTGCGCAAACTGTTCTATGCCATTTTGTTCAGCCTGGTTGTGCTGGGTCCGTTCGGGCGCACGGTGTTCGCGCATGGGAATGAAATCTGGGAAGAGTATTCCTATCTAGGAGGGATGGAAGGTATTGCACTGGGATGTTTGACTGCGCTGATGGTTTCGCGGACGCGCTTCTCGCGAGCGGCGCTGTGGGTTCTGGGCGCGGGCGGAGCGGCGATTGTGACGTGCAGTCTGGTGTTCTCGTGGCAGGCTTACAGGGGTTGGCCCGGTCGGACTGGTCTGAACATGACCATTCTTGGAGTGGGCACGTGCATGTTCATCGCCGCGACCGCGCAGACAGGATGGAGAAGCGCAGATTGGAAAAGCCCAGGTTGGCTCAGGCCGTTACTGCGAATTGGCCAGTACAGCTATGAGGTATATCTGACGCACATGTTCGTGGTGTTCGGCTTCTTCGGCCTGTTTCTCGATGCCGGCAAGCCGATGCGTCTGGTGCCTGGGTTGTTCGTGGCTACGATTTTGGTTTCCGGTTTGCTGGGCGCTGCGGTTGCGGGTTTGTACTCCGAGCCGATGAATCGATTTCTGCGCGGTCGAACGGGGCAGTCGTCAGTTTGATGTCAGCACGTACGAATGAACAGACGATTGTCATCCTGAAAGAGCGCGCCCAGCGCTCGGGAGGGATCTTACGACGCGCCTGCATTGTGCACGGCCGCGAGGAACGCCTGCGCTTGATGAAGCTTGGCCGGTCCCGTCAGCAGCATCAATGCCACCGACAGGGCGTAGGGTCCCTCGACCGGCTATCGCCGGTCTCAGGATGACATCCGGTTGTATAATTTTGTAAAGAATATGCCGAAGCCGCGTTACGCCCTGGTTGCGTATCTGAAAAATCCCGCGGGAGAGTTCGTGGAGAACCTCCGGCGAGAGCTGCATCCCGATCTGCCCCACTTGGCGGCGCATCTGTCTATTCTGCCTCCGCGTCTTCTGCAGGGTAGCGAGAGTTCGGCATTGCAGGTTCTCGACCGGATCTGCGGCCACGAAGAGCCTTTCGAGGTGACCCTGGGCAACGTGGAGACGTTCAGCCCCGTGACCCCTACGGTCTACATCCGGGTGGACGGGGGTGCGGCGCGGATGAGCGAACTGCATAGCAAGTTGAATACCGAAGCGCTGCGGTTCCAGGAAGAGTGGACGTACACTCCACACCTCACGATCGCCAAAATGAGCTCCGAGCAGACCGCCCAGACAGCCCTGGAACTGGCGCGAACGCGCTGGGCCAACTATGCGGGAAGCCGCCGCATCTTGCTGGAAAGGCTGACCTTTGTCCGCGAGGACGCCCAGAATTGCTGGATCGATCTGGCGGCCGTAGTGCTGGGCCGAACCCTGGTTTCGGACAAGATTTCGCGCTAAAGCGGGCCACTTCCCGTAACCGGCATTTTGTTACTCCTTCGGTACTTCCGTCGTTATTTCGTCCAGTTACTCCCGCCGCATACGCATGGCCCCAGGTACATCTCCCTCCCGTGCGTTGAAAAGCCGCGCCTAGGGCTGTAGATAAGGAGTACGGCAAGTTTCCGGCGATCTCGATCAAAAGGCCATATCTGACGCGGGTTTCCGGTTAGGGACGGGAGACAGGACAAATGCAGATCGGAGTTTACGGTTCGGGGTACCTGGGAACGGTGATTTCGGCCTGCCTCGCGGATTTTGGCACTCCGGTTTCCTGCTGTCATCCTGACCGGTCGCGCATGGTCGAGATGGCCCAGGGCAATGTTCCTTTCTTCGAAAAGAATCTGAAAGAAATTATCCGGCGCAATGTGCGGGCGGGCCGGCTGACTTACTCCACCGACATCGAATCGTTTGCCCGCAAGACGCAGGTAATTTTTCTCGCTGAAGATAAAGTCGAGAACCTGAGCGAGGTGGCCATGCGCATTGCGCGGCTGGCGACGAAGCCTCCGATTCTTACGATTGTCACGCCGGTTCCGGTGGGCACGGCGAGCGCGCTCGAAAAGAGCATCAAAGACGTGGGATTGCAGGCCACCATCGTGTCCCAGCCCATGTTTTTTACCGATGGTTGCGCAGTCGAGGATTTCAACTGGCCCGACCGTCTGATTCTGGGTTCGACTTCAGGCGAAGCGGTACAGATGCTGAAGCAGATTTTTCATCCGCTGGTGATGCGCGGCGTGCCGGTGATTGTTACGAATCAGTGCACGGCGGAACTGGTGCGCGAAGCAGCCACGGCTTTTGTGGCGACGAAAATTTCGTTCATCAACGAGGTCGCTGCGCTGTGCGAGCGGGTGAATGCGGACGCGGTGAACCTGGCTCTGGCACTCGGTCTCGACAAGAAAATCGCTCCCCGCTGCCTGCAGCCGGGAGCGGGCATGGGCGGCGTATTCGCGGAATCAGATATGGACTCTCTGGCGCAGCTGGCGGAGGCGCATGGCGTGCCGCTGAAAGTGCTCAGCGCGGCGCGTGACGTGAACCACTTCCTCGCCGACCGGCTGGTCGACAAGATTGCCCTGGCGCTGAATTCGGTGGAGAACAAAGAAGTCGGCATTCTGGGACTGGCCTTCAAGCCGAACACGAATTCCGTGGCGGGATCTTCGTCGGTACGACTGGCCGAGACACTGGTTTCAAAAGGCGCGCACGTGCGGGCTTACGATCCGGTGGCGATTCCCGAGGCTAAGATGCGGCTTAACGGATCGGTGCGCTATTGCGACTCGGCGTATGCCACGGCGGAGGGTTCGGACGCGCTGGTGGTGGGCACGGGCTGGCCGGAGTTTCGCGCGCTCGATTTCGACCGCATCAAGCTCTTGCTGAAACGGCCCGTCATCGTCGATACCAAGAACCTGCTGGATTCCACGCGGCTGCGCGCGCTCGGATTTGAGTATGTGGGCGTGGGGCGCGGGTAGAGCAGATCAGTTGCCGGTTGTCAGTTGCTAGTTGCCAGTGTCTTGTTGTTGGTTCGCCCTCCCTTTCGATTTACCTTCAATTTCCTCTTGTTACTGCACTTTCGGCCTTGCGTGGTGATTTATAGCTGGGGAGATCACTCCCACCACGGGCGCCAGCCCTGGGTCATCCAGGGTGACCTGTCTGGTAAGCGCCCGCACAAGATGTCCCGCATCGTCACTCCCGAAGGTGCGTACACGGGTCCGCGAGGTGTCTAGAACTGCGCGGCTGAACATCTGGCCTGCAGTTTCGACCGTAGAGGGAATCGAAATTTCAGTCACGGTCGCTCATCACATGACGGCGATTTTTGTCTGTGGAAAACTGCCGCGGTTTGATTCGATCATTGTTGCTCATTGTTCCCGGCAGGCTCTCGCCGCGCAAAGGACGCTGGCTCCGGGATGACAATCAGACTGAGCGATCCGCGGTCTCTGGCGGCGCGAACCTCAGTTCGCGAACCTCAGTTGCTATAATTAGGTGAGTGGTGGGAATAGCTCAACTGGTAGAGCACCGGACTGTGGCTCCGACGGTTGCGGGTTCGATTCCCGTTTCCCACCCCAGATTTTCTTATCCTTCCCAACGGCCCCGTAGCTCAACTGGATAGAGCATCAGTCTTCGGAACTGAGGGTTGGGGGTTCGAGCCCCTCCGGGGTCGCCACATAAACCTTGCCAGACATAAGTTTTGCAGCCAGCCGAATCCCTGTGGCGCGCGCTGTCCTCCTGCGATAGAATTCTGCCTCGGCTTTCCGCGCATGAAACGCGTTTTCCATTTCCGGGCATCTTCGTCGCAACTGGGGCCGCTCGAGGAGCGTCTGCTCGAAGCGCTGTGGGAGCGCGGGCATTCGACCGTACGCGATCTGGTGGAAGCGGCGTGCCCCGATCTCGCGTATACCACCGTGATGACCACGCTCGACCGGCTGTTCAAGAAAAATTTGCTTTCGCGCGAAGTGGAAGGCCGGGCGTTCCGTTACGCTCCGCGATTCACCCGCGAAGAGTTGCACCGGGAGGTCGCGGGCGAAGCGTTTCGGCAACTTTTGGACGCCTGCCCATCGTCGTCGTTGCCGCTGTCTTATCTGGTAGAGGTGCTGACCGAGCGCGACACGCAGTTGCTCGACGACCTTGGGCAAGTGGTCGAAGCCAAGCGGCGGCAGTTGCGCGGCGGAGACCCGCGCGGCGAAGACCTGCGGGCTGACGAGCTGCGAACGGGCGAGTTGCGAACGGGCGAAGCCGGCAACGAATTCAAAGCGGACGAATCGAAACCCAGAAATTCCAAACTCAAGGACAAAGCCTAATGTTTGCCGCCCGCGGCATCGCCATCTCGTTCTCGGTATTCGTGATAGTGTACTGCGTCCTGTCGCTCGCGGTGTCACTCGCGTGGCGTAGCGTATGGCAGCACAGCCAGGGTCATCCGGTTCGCCGGGTTGCGGATTGGCTGTTCACCTTGCGCATGTTTCCGCTGGTGACCGCGGGTGTAATCACGGCGGCGTTTACTGTGCCGTCTTTTCTTTTGCTGGAGCCGCGGACGATCGAAGAGCCGCTGGGCGGGATTCCTTTGGTGCTGGGCATTTGCGGCGTCGGGCTCGGGATTTTGGGCGCGGTGAACGCCAGCCTCGCGCTGCGCAAGGCTTCACGCACGGTTGCGAGGTGGACGCGCGCGGCGCAGCCCCTCGAGTGCCGTGCTCCGTTTCCCGTGCTGCGGATTTCAGAAACTGTTTCGGCGAAGATTCCGGCAAGGATTCCGGCGATGACCGCGGCTGGCATTGTTCGGCCTAGAGTTCTGCTGTCAAACACGGCCGAGTCGATGCTGACCGCCAACGAATTGCAGACGGCCTTGAATCATGAGGTCGCGCACCTGCGGCGGCGCGACAATCTGAAAAAGCTGCTGCTGCGGTTCGTCGCATTTCCGGGAATGTCGAATCTCGAAGCCGCATGGCTCGAAGATACCGAAATGGCGGCGGATGACGCCGCGGTTGCAAACGCCGCAGAGGCGCTCGATCTGGCGGCCGCGCTGATTAAACTTTCGCGGCTGGGACCGGTTGAGTTTGACTCTGACGAAGGTGTGGCTGACTTGACCGCGGCCCTGGCGCACAGTCCAGCTTCGGTCATGAACGCCCGCATCGAGCGCCTGATCGCGTGGAGCGAAGAGCGGCTGGCGCCCCCGCAGAAATTCTCTCGTTGGCGCCGACTAGGGTACGGGCTGGGCGCAGCTTTGGCCACAGTCGTGGTGTTCGGCGTGACCTACAGCCAGTTGCTGGTGCGTGTGCACACGGCGACGGAGTGGCTGGTAAGGTAGGACGTTTTTCTTGCCGCAAGTTCACTCCGCGCTTGCTATAGCTTCTTAGGTTTTACTTTTGCCTACGCGAGTCGGCGCGCGTACTCCACATCCTGGCGCATGTCTTCGTTGACGTTGCCTTCTTTTTCGTATTCGACCGCAATGAATCCAGCGAAGTTCTGCCGGTGCAATTCTTTCATCACTTCAGGAATTTTCGCGATTCCTTTTCCGAGCAAGACGTTCACGTCGTCGCCCACTGCTTGAATGTCTTTGAGGTGAACCAGTTTCAGCCGCGCGCCCAGTTTGCGAACTGCATCCTCGGGATCATGGCCGCAGGAAACGAAGTGTCCGACATCGGCGGTGGCGCCCACGGTTGGGGAAAGTCCCTGGAGGGCGTTCAGCACGTCCTCGGGGCTTTCATAGGCGAACTTTTCGCCCTTGAAATAATGGTTGTGGATTCCGAAGGTCAACTTTTCCTGTGTACAGCGCTGGTCGATTCTGTTCAGGATGCTGCCCGTGGCATCGCCGGTAATATTGTGCGCGCCCAGGATTTTGGCGAAGCGGACGGTGTTGTCGAGGTCGGCATCTTCTTTGATGGTGGCCGAGTAGTAGGATAGGCAGCGGATTCCAGCCTGATCGAATTTTGTTCGGGCCATGTGAAACAGGTCGTCGGTGGGGCGGTTCATCAACATGAATTCGCCCCGCGACATTTCGATTTCGCTGATCTGGACCGCGGTTAGCTGGACGATCATTTCGTCGAGGGAGAGATTGTGATAGCTGTAGGTGCCGATGCCAACGTTGAGCCGGGTCGAGGCGTGCAGTGGAAGTGCCGTTGCGGCCAGGCCGGCGGCGAGGGTTTTGGCGAAAGTTCTTCTCGTGATAGAGGGTGTGTGCATTTGGGCCTCAAAAAATCTTTGAACCACAGAGGACACGGAGGTTCAATTCGTTTTCGTCTTTCCTCTGCGTCCTCTGTGTCCTCTGTGGTTCAAGGTTTGTGGTGTTAATCTTTCGGCAGCGGGCGGGATGTCACGTCCGCGTTCTCCAGGCCCGTGGCCCATTTGATGGCTTCGGTCATCATCTGCTGAAATTCCGGCTTGTCCCAGTTCGCCTCCACGTGACCGAGCGTTGTGTAATAGACGCGGCCTTTGCCGTACATCTTGGCCCAGGTTACGGCGAAGTCGCCATCGGTGCGGTGGACCTGCTTGTTCTTCATGTCGAGCTTGCTTACGTCGAGGCGCATGAGCACGCGCACTTTGTCGCGGGAATAATTTCTCATCTGATAGATCTCGTCGCGGAGCACGAAGGCGTGCGGCCATTGCTGCATACCGGGAAAATTCTGGTCTTCCACAATGATGGGCGCGTCGAAGGTCAGCCACGGGTGCTCGTCGTAGTAGCCGCCGATCATGTCTCCATATTCCGGCCAGTCCACGAAAGTGATGGCGGCGCTGTGCACTCCGATGAATCCTTTGCCGTCGTCGTGGATGAAAGAGATGAAATCGGCTTTTTGCTGGGCGTCCATTTCAAGGTCGCCGCCGGTGAAGAAGAGTACTGCGTCGAAGTCGTTCAGGTTTTTGGCGTTGTATTCGAGTTTCTTCTTGGTCAGAACTTCCGTGTCGGTGCGGAGCGTGGTGTCCCACAGGCCAGTTTCTTTTCCCAGGCGTTCGATGGTGGCCATGGCGTGGGAAACGGCTTCGTGCCGGTAGCCTTTTTCTTCGCCGATGACGAGGAGATGTTTCTTCGGCGGCGATTGCGCCGCAGAGAAATTGCAAAGGGCGAGGGTTAGGAGCGCGAGGTAGGTGAACCGGGTCATCGTCGGCATTATAGTGTGAGCACTGGGAACGTACCTCGGGGGCTAAAGCCCGAAGTGACAACGCGGCACCAATCGCAGCGCTAGAAGCGCTGCCGCCACCCAAAATCGTCACTAAGTCGCGACCTAATCAGCGCGATCCAAAATCAGCGCGACCTAAAATCAGGGTCAACCAAAAATAGAGTTCCGCATGGAGCTTAGAAATTCACGCGTACACCTAACTGCGCGGCGAAGGGTATGCCGACCGTTGTGCCGGGGCCGAAGAAGTCTCCCAGGGCGCCTTCGGGAATTTCCAGTTGCTTCAGGCTGTTGATGGGAGCGGTCTGGGAGCAGTCCGAAACCGTGCAAATGCTGGTGACGTTGGTGATGCCGGTGACGGGATTGGGCTGCATCTGGGCGGCGGGAACGGGAAGCTGGGCGACATTGACGGCGAAGTTTGCGCCGGGATTGTTGCGGTTGAAGAGATTGAAGAACTCCGCGAAAGGGCTGATCAGCCAGCGCTCGCCGATCTTGATGGGACGAGTCACGCGCAGGTCGGTCTGCATGTAGGGCGTTCCGCGGAACTCGTCGAGGCTGGTATACGCGCCGTTCACCCAGATGCGGCCGGTATTGTTCTGGTTGGTGATGGTGATGGGGCGGGCGCTTTCGAGCTGCGTGATGCTGCTCAGTTCGAAACCGCCAGGGAGGTGCAGCGTGCCGGCCAGCATGAAACGATCGCGAACGTCCTCGCCCGAGGGCCCGTAGTCGCCGGGGCCGAAAGCATCGAGCTGTCCGGCCTGCGGACCGCTCTGCAGTTGGCAGACGCCGTCCACGTAGTCGAAGAGCTCGCCGAGCAGGCACCCCCATGTTTGCGCTTTGGAGAGCTGGTAGTTCGCGACCAGGTTGAAGCGGTGCGTGTTCGCTTGCAGATGCAGCATCAGCGCGTTGTAGCTGGAGCGGTTGTCGGCTTGGAACACATTGACGTTCGGCACCACGTTTGTTTGATCGGTCGCATAGCTTGGGTCCGATGCGGGGATGAGCGGCGTGAGTACGTTGGCGCCGCTGGTGTAGGGGAAAGCGCGGTAACCGTGATTACCCTCTTCGTGGGTATAGTCGGCGCTGACCAGCCAGTGTTGGTTGAAGGAGTGCTGCACGCCGCCGGTAATGTGAATCGCAAAGGGCGTCTTGTAGTTGGAGCCGATCAGGTTGCCGGTGGCTCCTGCGCCGCCGGTGAGACATCCCGTGCCGGTGAGCGCATACGTGCCGGGGCCGCCACTCAAGGTGCACGTTCCGGTAGTTGCGTTGGTGTTGTTGAGTCCTTGAAACGCGGTTGCCCAGCCGTTCTGCGCCAGATCATCGTAGAACATGCCGAAGCCGGCGCGGAACACGGTCTTTGAGCTGGGGGCATAGGCGATGCCGAGGCGCGGCGCGATTTGCTTGCGATAGTCCTGCGGCGCGCTGGGCGCAAGCGGAATCTGCAGCGCCTGCAGCGTTACAAAAGCATTGTTCTCAACCTGAGTGCGGCCCGAACCTTCGAAAAGCCCGAAGGTGGTCTGATAACGCAGACCGTAGTTGATGGTGAGATGGTGCGTGGCGCGCCAGGAATCCTCGGCGTAGAACGCCAGCCGTTGCACGTCCTGCGTGAAGCTGCCATCTCCGGCAGGAGTGGAGGTGCAGGTGATGCCGGAAGCCGTGGTGGGTTCCGGATTGCACCCTGCGGTGGGCGGAACGTAGTAAAACGGCAAAGGAGTGGTGATGCCGCCGCAGTCGGCGCCGGGCGGATTGAGGTAGCAGTCGGGGTTCGACGGATATTTGATGATCTGCTCCGCCGTGGACGCGAATGCGCCGCTCAGCACCGGTTCATGAATGAAATTGATTCCGAGCTTGAACGCGTGATCGCCAGTGGCATGGCTGAGGTCATAGCGGAACTGATATTTATCCTGATTGCGCAGGTCGGGAAATAGAGTGATGGGAGTGGCGAACTGGTTGTCGCCGAAAGTCTCGAAGCCGGAAATCGTCAGCGCGGTGGAGCTGAAGGGAAAGGCCAGCGCGAAGCCCAGATCCGAGTTGCGAGTCTGCGTAAGGTGCAGCAGGCTGGCGTCGACGACCAGAGTGCCGAGCCAGTTCGGACTGAACGTGTACGTATTGCTGATCACGGTGTTCCAGTAGTTGTTGTGCGTGGTCAGGCCGGTCGAGGGCAGCGTACCCTGCTCGACCAGTGCGTTGTGCGTGAGGTAGCTGTCTTCGGAAGCGCGCAAGAACCACTGCGACTTCATCGACTGCGCCCAGTCGAAACGCAGCGAGCCCAGGTAGTCGCGGAAGGGAATGGGAACCGTGGCGGGAACGGCGATGGACGGGATGCCCGGGATCAGACCGTTGCTCGCCAGCTGCGACAGCGCGTCGAATTGCGCGGTGCTGGCGGGGCTGTAGGCGATGCTGGCGTCTTCATGGACGTTTTCAAACGAGGTGAAGAACCAAACTTTATTTCTAGCCAGCGGCCCGCCGATTGTGCCTACATAATTCTGGCGCGAGAACGGCTGCTTGGGATTGTTGACGCAGGTTCCGTCGGTGCAGGTCTGCGCGGGATTCTCAATCGGGAAGCGGGCGTTGATGGCTGCCGCGCGTTCGTAGAAAGCGCCATCGCCGTGCCACTCGTTGCTGCCGCGTTTGGTGGTGATTACGACGGAGCCCGCGGTGGTGCCGCCGGTGTCGGCGTCTTCGTTCGAGGTGCGCACGGCAAATTCCTGAATGCCATCAGGCGAAAAGTTTTGCAGGAAGCCGCCAATCCAGTCGTCGGAGTTGTCGGCGCCATCGACTGACAGTTCGTTGTTCAGGCCGGAACTTCCGCCGGTGGAAACGGCCGTGATGCGCGCCTTGGTGGGATCGGACGGCTCGACCGGCTCGGTTCCGGGCACGAGATACGCGATGTTGGCGAAGCTGCGGGCGGGGAGCGGAAGGGCTTCGAGATCCTTTCCGCCGACTACGCCTCCATGAACGGCGCTGGCCAAATCCATGGGCTGGGTGGTGATGGAAGAGGACTCGCCTTGCACATTGACGGTTGTCGATGTAGCCGCGGGCTTTAGTGTGACCGTTACTTCTCGTACTGAACTGACGGCGACGGGAACATCCGCCTGCGCGGGTGCAAATCCTGGCGCAGTCACCATCATGTGGTAAGTGCCGGGGAGCAGATCGTCGAGGCGAAACTCGCCACGGTCTTCGCTGCTGGCTTGGCGCTGAAGCGACGAATCAACCGATTGCACTACGATCTTGGCCGAGGAAACGCGTGCGCCGGTCGAGTCCTGCACCGTACCGCGAAGCGAACCGCGAGGATTCTGGGCTTGCAGTACGGTCGCCAATACAGTCATCGACACTACGACGAGAAATGATTTGCGAAATAGAAGAAGTTTTTCCATGGGATGGGATTGCGCCCGCAGAAAGGGAGAGTAACTTGAGGAAGCGGCCTACTACCAGCAGTCGTAGGGTCTTTGCTGGTTCACCAACTAGCCTGACTAGACTAGTCGGACCACTTCTGCGGCGTTCGGTCCCAGCGATGTTTCTTCAGTTCTGCGAGCAGTCTCTTGTCGAGCGGGCCGGCATCGCTCGTGGCGATGTTTTGACGCACATGCTCCGGTTTGCGCATGCCGGCGATCGTCGTGCTCACGGCGGGATGCGAAAGGATGAAGCGCATCGCCATCTCCGGCAGAGTCATTCCCGCGGGGACAATTTCTTTCAGCTTGTCGACACGCTTAATGGTCTTGGCCAGATTTTCGGGGCCGAAATATCCCGAGCGCCAATCGTTTTTCGGGAAGGTGGTTTCGAGAGTCATCTTGCCGCCGAGGCTGCCTTCATCGAGCGGCACGCGCGCGATGACGCCGATGTTGAGTTCCTGGCATACGGGGAACAGTTCGTCTTCCGGCGCCTGGTCGAAAATGTTGTAGATCACCTGTACCGCATCGACAAGGCCAGTGCGCAGCGCCTTGATACCGTTCTCCGGCTGCCAGCGGTTGATGCTCAGGCCGAAGAAACGAATTGTCTTGTCGTGTTTCAGTTTCTCGACCGTTGAACGGAACTCGGGCTGATTCGTCCACGTGTCGTCCCAGACATGAAATTGCAGCACATCGATCGTGTCGACGCGCAGCTGTTTGCGGATGAGGTCGGCATACTTGAACACATGCTGCGGCGAAAAAACGGCGTTGTACTTGTATTCGGGCAGCGCCGGCCAGCGGTCGTTGGCGGGAGGAATCTTCGAAGCAGCATAAAGGCGCTTGCCGGTATTGCGCGACATGATTTCGCCCAGCAGGCCGTCGCTCTTCCCTTCGCCGTAAGCCCAGGCCGTGTCAAAAAAATTGCAGCCGAGATCGACTGCGAGCTGCATTGCGGCTAGCGATTCCTGATCGTTCGAGCCGCTCCATCCGCTCATGCCCCATAATCCGTGGGCCATGTCGCTGACTTCGAAGCCGGTACGGCCGAGCTTGCGGTATTTCATGAAAGGGCCTTCCTGGAGTTAGTTATTTTCAAATCGGTGTTTTCAAAAATCTACAATGACATCGCTGTAAGGCTCGTTGAGTTGAAACTCGTTGAGTATGATAACTCCAAGTTGCGAAACTCCGGTTCCCGAAGAATATTTCTCTACTAATCGGGTTCAACCATGCTGCTGATGCGATGAGTGAGATTGAGATTGAAATGAAGATGAGCGAACTTGAGACCGAGCACCTGCGGCTGCGGGAATTCCAGCAAACCGATCTGCCCGACGTGGCCGGATGGGATGAGACTTTTCGCGCAGAGGAGTTTCTCGAATTCTGCTTTCGATCGTACCGGGAATGGGGGATGGGGCCCTGGGCGATGGTGCTTAAAGAGACGACACTCGAAGCGCCAGGAGTGATCGTGGGGAACTGCGGTTTTTGCCGCATCCGCTACGATCTCGGCCAGGGTACGTTCGAACACTGCGGCGAGGTCAATTATTTTGTCGCCCGGCAACATCGCGGAAAAGGCTTAGCCACTGAGGCGCTTCGGGCCGTGTTGAAATTCGGCTTTGGTGATCTCCGGCTCACTCGAATCCAGGGCAGATGCGCTCCCGAAAACGTAAGTTCGGAATGGGTGCTGCTGAAAGCCGGGCTAAAGTTCGAACGAAAGCTGACCGCCACGGATAGCCTGCCAGAACAAAAGCTCTATGCGCTCACCCGGGAGGATTTCCAGGCGTTGCGGTCACCGTCGCCAACCAGCTGAGAGCCAGGCCTCCGCAGATTTTTCGATGCAAGCCATTCAAACTTTGATTGCCGGCAGAGAGCCGCTGAGGTGTGTAATGAATTGTGCGATGAAGCACTGATCAATAGATGAAGGAGTGTCCCCATGAAATCTGAATATCCTTTTAATCCGTTGCTGGGAAGGAAAGATGAACTGCCCGCGCCACCGCCGTCGCGCCTTACCGATGAAAAGATCTCGGACGAGTCGGGCGCGGAAACGAATACCGACAGCGCGCTGGCCCCGGCAGGTCTCAAGAATCCCTTCTGGAATTAACTTCTTCGTCATAGCGTCGGCTCGTCGCCGGAAGAATCCCTGCGACGACCGGCGCTAATTTTTTCTTCCCACAAACTGATCTACCGCAGGATTGGCAGGCAGAGGCAGGGCCGAATCGCGAAATCCAGGCCCGACATCTCTTCCAGAGCCGGATGCAGCAGTGCGTCGCGGCAGGGCTCCAGCGTAATCACGAAGGGTAGGGCAGCCTTCTCAAAGCCCGGCTTTTGCAGCAAAGAGTCGATGTTCAAGCGATGCGCGGCCAGGATTTGCGCCAGACGCGCCACGATCCCCGGCTGATCACGCACGAAAAAGCGCAGGTACCACGGGTTCTCGAAATCGCTGCTGATCTTGGGCGCGGAGATTGCGGGCATAGAGACGTTGCTGGCAACGTCTTTCTTGCCGAGGCCATCTCTGCCTGAGCCAGCTCTGCCAGGTCCAGCACTTAGACTTTGCGCGACCGACATTACGTCCGAGACCACGGCCACAGCCGTGGGATCGCCGCCGGCGCCAGCGCCGAGAAACGCCATGTCCCCGCCGTACTGGCCGGAGGTGAGCACGAGGTTGAGATTTCTTTGCACACGTCCGAAGGGCGAGTCGGTTGGAACCAGGCAGGGGCCGACTTCGGCGAACAGCGTGTTGCCTTGCAGATCTTCATTCAGGCAGGCGCGTGAAATCTGGCGGATGGTGCAGCCGAGTTGCGCGGCATAGTCGAAGTCAACGGCGTCGACGGCGCGAATCGAGCGCGCGCGAATCGATTCTGGCGCGACCTGGGTGTGCAGCCCGGCGAGCGCGAGAATCGCGAGTTTGGCGCGTGCGTCGCCGCCATCCAGATCTTCCGAGGCGTCGGCCTCGGCGTATCCGCGAGCCTGCGCTTCTTCGAGAGCTTCGCTGAACGGGATGCGCGCGTTCTCGATGCGGCTCAGAATGTAATTGCAAGTGCCATTCAGAATTCCGGCGATGCCGTGCAGCCGGTCTCCGCACAACCCGGTGCGTAAGGCGGGAAGAACCGGGACGCCTCCGGCGACCGAGGCGCCGAATTCGAGCTGGCATCCGTGGAGGCTGGCCAGTCGCAGAAGAGCGGAGCCATGTCGCGCGATCAGCTGCTTGTTGGCCGTGACCACCGACTTGCCTGACTCGAGCGCGGCACGCACAATCTGCTCCGCTGGATTGAGGCCGCCGATGAGTTCAATCACGATGTCAACGTCAGAGTTCAGTACGGATTGCACGTCGTCGGTCCAGATGACATCCGCCGGAACGTTGTTCGGGAGGGCGGTCTGCTTCTTTTTTTCGACGTTGCGGTTGCAGATGTGGGTGAGGCGCAGAGAGACGTCGCCGTTCTCGCACAGTATCTTCGCCACTGCGCGGCCCACGGTTCCAAAGCCGATCAGGGCGACGCGGCAGGCGGAGCTTCGCTCTTGTTTTTTAGCTGTTGCCGCAACTGCCGCCGGTTTTGAAGTCCGCTTGGGCAAGGAATGTCCCGCTCAGTGAAATTGAATTCCTTATCATACGTGCGATCTGCGCTTCTCGGCTATGATCGCTGGTTACTATTCTTTCCCTGCGTCCATGCAGACCGTTCGTCATCGCCGTTCTTGCGGTGCGCTGCTGGCCGCCATACTGCTTCTCTCGGCTGCCTGCAAAAAGAGAGACGCAACCGAGCCGCCTGACCATCCCCGACTTACGCCGAGCGTGGCTCTCCGCGACGTGACTTTCCGTAGTGCGGCGCTCAACCGCGACATGCAATATCGCGTTGTCCTGCCTGTAAGCGTGCCGCCGGGGCAAAAGCTGCCGATCGTTTACCTGTTGCACGGCGGTGGAGGCGGGTTTCGGGATTGGACGAATGATTCTGATGTTGCGCATTTTGCCGAGTCGGGCCTGGTTCTAGTAATGCCCGAGGGCGGCTCGTCGTATTACACGAACGCCGTCGACCCGCCGCAGGATCGCTATGAAGACTACATTGTGAGAGATCTCATCTCAGATGTGGAGAGCAGGTTTCCGGTAGCAACCGGCAGTTCGAATCGCGCGATCGTGGGCATTTCGATGGGAGGGTTCGGAGCGGTGAAACTGGCGCTGCGCCACCCCGAGCTGTTTATATTTGCAGGTGGAATCAGTTCTGCCATCGACGTTCCGCGGCGTGCGTTCTCTATTCGACGCCTGCAGCAATCGCGCCACTACAACTCAATTTTTGGTCCCTCCGGAAGCCAGACGCGGCGCGACAACGATCCTTTTGTTTTAGCGCGGAGCGCGAAGCCGGAAGACGTGCCATATTTTTTCCTGACCTGCGGCGAACAGGAAGGTCTGCTGCCGGCAAATCGCGAATTCGCCGCGCTGCTTGAGGCGCGGCACTTTCGGCATGAGTTTGACACCGCTCCCGGAAGTCATGACTGGAACCAGTGGAATGCGTGGCTTCCCAGCCTGTTTCGCAGCCTCGCGGAGCATATGAACCCCAGAGGCTAGTCGTCCCGCAACTTGCCTGCAACTCCGGCAGGAGGCTCGCGGGGCGGCAACGCGGGCGGAATCGGCATCAAAGTTGGTATCATGGTGCCTGCCTGCTGCGAGTGCAATCCCGGCGGGAGCATCGCGGACCCGTCCTTTCCAAGAGCACCAGTCTTTGCTGAGGCATACGGCCGACGTATACGGCCGACGTATACGCCAAGGCATGGGGCGAGGTATGCGGCCGAAAAATGGCCGAGAGCTACGGTCCGCAACCACGCCCGGCAGCGGGAGGAGAATGAATGATTCGAAAGTTCGCGACGGTTTCCGGGTTCAGGGTCGTTCTGACATTGATTCCAGTGCCAATGATTTTGGCGACGATTCTGGCGGGAGCCGCGACGGCCCGTGCCCAGCAAACTCCGGCGCAGCAACCTGCTTCACAACAACCTGCTGCAGAACAACCTGCTTCGCAACAATCAAGCCAACCACCTGTAGCCCAACCTTCGCCCGATAAGCAGTCGAGCAACCAGGAGGCGACGCCCGAAGAGATCGGGACGCGCAAGGTAAAGCCGAAAGAATACAAGAACTGGGTTTACAACGGCGGCGTCGGGGCAAGTCTCACCAACGGCACCACAGCGAAATTTGTGCGCGGCGGAGGCGGCATTGCGGCCGCCGGCGTCGCCCGCAACTACAGCAAGTACGTCGGATTCCGTCTGGATTTTCAGTTCGACAATTTGCCCTTGCGCGACTCGGCGCTGTTGTCGGCGCAGGCGCCGGGAGCGAACAGTCACGTCTACTCGCTCATGCTCGACCCCATCATCAACATTCCGGTGACCAACGATTGGGGCGGATACGTTCTGGGAGGTCCGGCCTTCTATCATCGATCGGGAAAGCTGGATTCTTCGACCGCCATTCCGGGATCGGCGTGCGATCCGTTCTTCGTTTGGTGGGGGCCGTGTTTCAATGCCAGCCTGCCGGTGAGCGGAGATTTTCTGCACGCGAGCCAGAACGAATTCGGCGAAAACTTTGGCTTTGGCATGACCCACAAGATCACGCCGAAGATTGAGATGTACGCTGAGTTCCGCTATCTGCATGGCACGCACAACCGCATCACCACCGACTTGCGCCCGATTACCCTCGGCGTGAGATGGTGACGCAGAGCTACTATTCGGGATTGGTGCGGTAACTCCACAGCTCGGCAGACTGCTTCTGCAACTGCACGAATGACGATGCGGGCGCGGGCTGCGCGACGCCCGTGCTGGCATTGGCCTCGCGCACCGCTGCTTCGACTAGGGCATGCGACGGCGCTAGCGAGCACGCCGGGTCGGTGACCGTGGCGTCTCCGGCAAGCAGGAAAGCCTGGCAGCGGCAGCCGCCGAAATCTTCGCTGCGGCGATCGCAACTGCGGCAGGGCTCCGGCATCCAGTCCTCGCCACGGAACTTGCGGAACGAAGACGATTCCTGCCAGATCCATTGCAACGTATTTTCGCGCACGTTTTCAAACGACAGCCCGGGCAGTACTTCCGCCGCATGGCAGGGAAGCACCTTGCCGGCAGGATTGATGAGCATCAATCTTCGTCCCCAGCCACCCATGCAGGCCTTGGGATATTTCGCGTAGTAGTCGGGCACAACGGAATCGATGCGGATGCGCCCGGCGAGGCGCTTTTCGGCGTCCGCCACAATCGCCACGGCTTTTTCCAGCTGCGCGTGCGTGGGCATGAGCGCGGCGCGATTGGCCAGCGCCCAGCCGTAGTATTGCGCGTGTGCGATCTCGACGCGCTCCGGATTCAGTTGCTCGATGAACGCGATCATCTCTTCCAGATGGTCGAGGTTCTGGCGATGCACGACCAGGTTCACGGTGAAGGCAAGCTTCTTTTGGTCAACCCGTTTGCGGATCGCTTGGGACAATTCGATTTTGTGGGCGTGAGCTTTCGCTCCGGCGATCCAGTTGGCGGCCTCTTCGCGTGAATCCTGAAAACTGATCTGGATGTGGTCAAGTCCGGCGCTGACCAGCGCCTGAAGCCGCTGCTCGTTCAAGCCGAGGCCGGAGGTGATGAGGTTGGTGTAGAGTCCGGCGGTGCGCGCGGCGGCGATCAGTTCGGTCAGGTCGGGCCGGGCCAGAGGTTCGCCGCCTGTAAAGTGCGCATGCAGCATGCCGAGCTTGCCGCATTGATGGAAAACGCTCGTCCACTCTTCGGTCGAGAGTTCTGCCTTCGTGCCCGCCAATTCCAAAGGATTGGAGCAGTAAACGCAGTGCAGCGGGCAGCGGTGCGTGACTTCGGCGATGAGGGCTAGCGGGTTGGAAACCATGAGTGATTGTGCAATTTAGTGATTGGGTAATTTGAGAAATTTATGCAACTGCTAAATTACACAATTACCAAATCGCCCTAATAGTCCACGACCCTTTTCTTCTGCAATTGCTCGAGGAACTGGCTGATGTCGCTGCGAATCTTTTCGGGATCGGCGGTGCCGAACTGTTTCTGGAGGTCGGTGATGATCTCGCCGAAAGTGCGCTGGCCGTCGCAGTGCTCCAGGACTTGGCGCCCGGTGCCTTGCAACTTGATCGCGCCTTCGGGGAAAAGGATGACGCGATCTTCTTCGCTGCCTCCCCAGCGGCATCCGGCGGCGAGGCGAGGTTGGCTGGAATCTAGGGGTGGCGTCATGCATTCCTCAGAGCGACCAGGGTTGAGAAAAAGCAGGTTCCTCCACTGCGCTCGCTTCGCTCCGCTCCGGTCGGAATGACAAGACTTGGAAAATGGTCTCGTCTCGTTCCAATCGGAATGACAAGACTAAATGGCTTTTGAATCATCCTAGGTTCCCCCGATTCTGAAGGCACTGGGTGGCGGCCAACCGGGCTGCACGTAGGCGAAATACAGCGCATCGAGTTGTGCCCAGAGGATGTCACACTTGTCGCGCAGGGCCTGGATGGCGAGTTCCTGCTCAGGCCTTGTCTTGGCATTCTCGTAGACGTAATTAATTGCAAACTTGGCGTCCTCGGGAGCCTGCGTGAGCCGCGCTTCGAAATAATCCAAACCGCCGGAGAGCCACGGATAATGCTGGCGCAGTTTCTCCATGCGCAGCGTGATCAGGTCGCGGGAGAACAATTCGGTCAGCGACGATGCTACCGCTTCGAGCAAGCTGCGGCTGCGCACGATGTTCAGGTATTCATTCACGGCGAAGCGCGTGGCGGGCAGGATTCCAGTTCCGGCGCGCACTTGCTCGGCGCTCAATCCTGTGGCTTCTGCCAGTTTCAGCCAGCGCTTGATGCCGCCTTCGCTGGTGGCGTCGCCGTCGTGATCGACTACGCGCTTGCGCCAGGCGCGGCGAAAGACTGGGTCGGGGCCGCGCGACAGGATAATCGAATCTTTGATCGGGATGCTGCTCTGGTAGTAGTAACGGTTCAAGGCCCAGGCCTGGAGTTGTCCGCGGCTGAGGCGGCCTTCGTGCATCATCAGATGAAACGGATGCTGGTGGTGATAGCGCTCCTCGCCCACGGCTCGCATGTGGGCGCGCAGCCCGTCGAATGAGAGCAGACCCGCGTCGGGCGCGCTCGCGTCTACATCTAGAGATCGAACTGCCATCCATCCTCCGCGATTTCCCAGCCTGCCTCCCGTACTTGGGCGTATTCCGGGCCAGCCTCATTCAGCATGGGATTCGTGTTGTTGATATGCACATAGATTTTACGTGGACGGCGCAGTCCCGCCAACTTGCTGAGGCTGCCTTCGGCGGACGAGACTGGAACGTGTCCCATCTGATGAGCTGTTTGACCGCTGCCTTGAATGCGAATCAGTTCATCGTCGCTCCAGAAGGTGCCGTCGAACAGCAACACGTCGGCAGACTCAAATTCCTTTAGCAGCGCGTCGTCGATCTGCGGGACGGCGGGCATGTAGGCGAGGCGTTTACCGGAGGGCGAATCGGCGATAGTTGACTCATGGATATTCGATTCGCCAATCTTCGCTTCAACCATCTTCGATTCAACGCTCTTCGCTTCAACCATCAGGCCTAACGACGCTTCTCCGGATTTGAGTTCACCCTGGCGCTGCGGAGAAACGTAGGCGGGATAGTGCGTACCGAGCGGGAGGGCACGGCAAAGTAATCCGGAATCCTCGCCGGAGGGGGTTTCGAGGGCGAACGTTCTTCGCGGAGAAAATTCCGCCCACGTTAGCTGGCCGGGAACGCGCCGCAGCATGGCGAACATGGAATTGTCTTCGGCAAGAATGCGGCGGGTGGAATCGGTCGCATACACGCGAAGCGGTTGCAATTCGCGCAGCAGAAGCAGGCCGAGCACGTGGTCGACATCGGCATTGGCTAGCACGGCTCCGGCGATCGGCGATTGGCGAATCCCATCTCGGGGGTGAAGCTCAGGCGTCGCTTCGATTTGCGTGCGCAGATCGGGAGAAGCACCCAGCAGAAACCAGGAGTTCGGGTCAGCGCGAGCGTCATCAGGAAGGTCGGCGCTGACGGCAACCTGCGCCTGGGTGCGGGCTTTGCCGCGGAAGGTTCCCGCCCGCACGGCGCGGCAGTTGGGGCAGGCGCAATTCCACTGCGGGAATCCTCCGCCAGCAGCCGAGCCGAGAATCTTCACGCGCATCGTTAGAGAGTTTAGCAGCAGAAAGTGTAGGAGCAGTAAGCAGCGGAGGCTCCGGTCGGAGAAGGTTTTACGAGCCCGAACGCCAGAACTTGCAAACTTGTGCCGTGCCGCTGCAGGAAAAGTGCAAAGGGCCTGCACTGCGGGTTCGAGTTTGGGCACGAGTTTGGGCTTAGAGCCGTTTTCTGTTGCGTTTGTGGGGCATTGCGGAGATACTCGGTGTGCCCTTCTAGTGCGGGGCTCAGCCTTTCCCTCCGCCCTCCCCCCAAGTTTTTTCAGACCAAGTTTTCTTCGGACGAAGTTTCTTCCAGGTTTCTAGCGGAAGCCTACGGATCGTACACCTGGGTGTGCATGCCCTGACGTCGCGCCGCTTCCTGCATGAGTTCGAGCCTTCTCTTCTGCTCATCGAGTTGCTGCTGCATCTGGGCGACGCGCTCCATCTGGCGGGCCTGATTGCGGTTGTACGGTCCCTGGGCGCTGGCGCCGCCGGAACGGGCTGCCGCATTCATCTGGTCGATGCGGGCTTGCATTGACTGCACTCTGCTTTCCTGCTCCAGAACTCTCTGTCTCCACTGCTCGCCACCTTGTGCTTCCGGGCCTTGCTGTACAGAGCGCTGTCCCGACCAGGGTTGTTGCCCCTGTAGCTGGTCTGGGCGTTGTCCCAGACCTTGTCCCTGGCGGCCAAAGGGATTCTCCGGCCGGTTCATTTCTCCAGAGGGACGTTCAAAGTCCGGGCTGCCGGCCGCGGAAGCGGTGGTTGTCTGCCGCTCCAGGCGCCGCTGCTGCTGCTCTACGCGCAAATCCGGACGCCCATCGGGCCCCTCGCCCAGGTCCTGATTGGTGATGACCTTCGGCTTCACCCCGGATGTCTGTTGAGCGTCCTGTTTCTCTTTGTACTGGCGCGCAATGTCGGCGAGCGATTGCCCATAGGCAGCTAGGCTCGTTAACAGCACTACCGTGAAAATCTTCAAGAATTTTCGTTGCATAACCCTCTCCTGAATTACGAGCAGAGTTGACGTATGTACCGTTTGACTTAGGTCTCCTGATTTAGGTCTCCGTGAGCCACGCCGAGGCCAGGCTCAGCCCTCGGGTAGTAGCAAACTTCTCTCGCGGAGGGAAGCCAGGTTCGTGCTGCTTGTCTTTGATCTGCTGAGCTTTGAACTGCGTATCTTTGAGCTGCTGATCTTTAAAAGAAAGCTCCGCGCCGGAGTTGAGATTTTCCAAACCGAACTCGATCGGGCGCTCGAAGGCGATGGCCACTGCAAAATCACCCGTTGCCTTCGGCCGCACTTGAACAACCTTGCCGCGAGCGCTTAAATATGTGCCGGGTTGGGGCAGGTGCGCCACTCGAACTTCCACGTCGACCACCGAGCCCTCGGGAACAAGGAGAGCGCTCGAAAGCAAGATGCCCCCAAGACTGATGCTCTCGGAGCGGGCGTGGAATTTCTTATGCGCCAGCGTGAGTGAGACCGGCAAGTTGAGAGAGTAGCGAATGCCGCGCCGGTGCGGCGATGGGAGGGGCGATTGGGGGGAGTCCATTGGGAAAGCCTACGCCCCAGGGCGGAGCGTAGACAGGTAACGGTGGTCCATCCGGACGCGGGAAAAAGGCCTAAGGGCCCGGATGGTAACGGTCAGGTAACCGGATGAGTCTCTGCTCTTTCGTTAAGCAGTTCTCAGCGCGAAGCCTAGGCTCTGACCTGCACCGACTCCAATTCCGGGACACAGCGGGCGTTTTGCAGGGATTTGACGGCGTCTTCGGCGGTGAATCGGCCCATCACCTGGGCCAGCTTACGGTTGGTGGTCATATGGATGGGGGTCGCATCGACCCGCTGCACGTATTGGGGGACGCGAGTGCCGCGGTTCACTTTCACAACAAATTTAATATTGATCATAATTTTGTGTCCTCAGCAAGAAGCGCCAGCGTGAGAAAGGGTTGAAAAGTTCACAAGTGAAAATTTAGGAACCGTTCGCAGAGCAGCGATCATTCTTCACCGTCCCAGGTGCCACTATGCAGGTGCCGCTATGAGACGTTGGCTACGAGGTTGAGATGGACTGGCTTAAGTCAGAAGAGCTGAAAGATGAGAAAACTTAACTGCTCCTGTGACCTATTGTAGCATGCCGCTGCGCTTGAGGGTTGGAGTAATTCCCGGCGTGAATACGTCGATTGAGCCGCGCCCGGAGTTACAGCAGTCCGCCGGTTTGTATGCCGAGGGCATTGAGAGCCATTTCCAGCTTGGTGATGGCCGCGCCGATTTCGGGATGCTCTCCGATCTTCTCCTGCAGCGCCCTTAGTATTGTCTGAGCGCTGGCAATATGGGCTTCTGCCTCGGCTGAATTCGGTCTGGGACTGCCTTCACTTGGCTTGTGATCGCCTGGGGTTTCCATCTATCGCTCCGCGGTGCATCGCAATCTCTTGGGGCAGTTCCACTTATTTTACGCCGCTGAAAATCTCCACACTTGTCTACACACTTCGAAGACGAGTGGCGAGTGACGACTGATCTAGTTCATGTCGCCGAGCGAACAGGTGCCCGGACCGCGCGGGTCGCCACAGGACCCACATGAGCCCGTTGAGGATGCCGACGCGGACGCCGAGGCAGACGAGCCCTTGGCGGACACCGCGAACACCGAGAGCTGTGGCTCGAGTTTGGTGGCATGGCACTTGGGACACTCGGCCTTTTGCTTGCCGTAGACAAGCGCTTCGAACTGGTGCTGGCATTCCTTACAGATGTACTCGAAGATAGGCATGGGGCAACTCCATCACCTATTAGAATCAATTTATGGCCAGTTCGCAAATTCCGGATTCTCTTATCCCAGATTCTGGCTCAGATTCTGTCGGCGCAGATTCTGGCCGGGCTCTGGTGATGGCGCAGCCGCGATGGGCGGTGCGGGCGCCGTTCCGGGCTCGGCGCTGGCTGAGCGGCGGCCATGTACAGACGATTGCCAGCTTTCTGCTGCCGCGCAGGATTCATTTGCCGACCGCGGAGGAGCGGCTGGTCGAGGTTGCGCCGGGGATCAAGATTCGCTGCTGGTGCTATTGGCAGGGTTTGCGGAAGGAAGATCGAACCGCGCCGCTGACTTTGATCGTCGTCCACGGGCTGGAGGGGTCGTCGGATTCGCAGTACATGCAAGGCGTGGCGCGCAACGGGCTGGCCGCGGGGATGAACGTCGTGCTCATGAACCAGCGCAACTGCGGCGGCATGGATCACTTCGCGCCGACGCTCTACAACTCGAGCTTGTCCGGCGACGTGGCGGCAGTGGTGCGCAGCGTGATCGAGAACGATGGCGTATCGCGTTTCGCGCTGATCGGATTTTCCATGGGCGGAAACCTGGTGCTGAAACTTGCGGGAGAGTGGGGCACGGATGGTAATGGAAATACTAATGCTCCCCCACAGTTTCGGGCGGTAGCGGCGGTGTGTCCGGCGATGGACCTGGCCGCGTCGGCCGACGCGCTCCATCGGCCCGGCAATCGGATTTATGAGTATTACTTTCTGATGCAGTTGTTCCGCCGGTTGCGGTCCAAGGCGCGGCTGTTTCCGGGAAAGTTTGACGTGACGCGGCTGCGCGGGATTTCCAGCCTACGAATGTTCGATGACCGCATAACCGCCTATTACTGCGGATTCGCCGGAGCCGAAGACTACTATGCCCGGGCTGCGGCGGCGAACGTGGTTGACCGGATCGCCGTTCCGGCGCTGATCATTCATTCGGCGAACGATCCATTCATCCGGATCACGTCCGACACACGGCGGCGCATTGCTGCGAATCCGAATATCACCTATGTCGAAACGGAAGATGGCGGCCACTGTGCGTTTCTGGGGGAATGTAATCTGGGCGAACACAATGGCGATGCCGCGGACGATGGGCGGTGGGCGGAACGCGAAGTGGTCGACTTTGTGGCCGGTCAATGAGTGGGATGGCGATGTTGCGATGACAGAGCCGCTTATTGCTTAGTGTCCGTTCTTAGAATAACCAGCCATGTGGCGTCATTGCGCCAACTCGCACGCCCAATCCTTATTGTGATTGACCCTGTCGGCTATTTGTTCTATATTGCATAAGAAATGAAACGAGGCGAACTTCTTGGATCGCTGGAGCACATAATTCTGCTCGCCCTGGCGCGTCTGGATGATGGAGCTCACGGAATGATCGTGCGACGCGAGATTGAAGAACGTACCGGTCGCAATATTTCTATTGGCGCGGTGTACGCGACTTTGGAGCGGCTCCAGACAAAAGGGTATGTCAGCTCATTTACTGGCGAACCGACGCCGCAGCGCGGGGGGCGGGCGAAACGGCTGTTTCGCGTCGAAGCGGCCGGTAAGCGGGCGCTGCAAATATCCGAGCAAACCATTCGCAGCATGAAAGGTGGTTTGAAAGACCGTTGGGGGACGATATGAGGCGCTGTTCTCCGCCCATCTTCGCCTGTTGGCTTCTCGAATCTGTTCTGCCGGAGCCATATCGAGAGGCCATATTAGGCGACCTGATCGAGGAATACACCCTTCGCATTGAATCCACGTCGCCATTCACCGCGTCTCGCTGGTTTTGGAGTCAAGCCTGTCGTTCTGTACCGTCCATGGTCTGGTCCTCGCTGCGGAGCGGAAATTGCTTCATCAGCATGAGCGTCGCCGTAGGCGTGTACATCTTCATGGCAACGCTGAAGCTAGCTGCGGACTGGATGATCGCGAAGTTGGTTTTGCCAGATCAGACCACGCATGTCATTCTTGCGCCGATTGTATTTCTCACGGCGGCCGCCATCGGTGGTTGCATCGCTGGGCGAATTCGCCGCGGCGCAACGATTTTCTTAGCGTCGATGGTAACGATTACGGTTGCCGTTTCAATCGACCTCAAGGTTTGCGCCATACCCGTGCCGTGGTGGTATCAGTTTGGATTTCTCACTCTCGGGCCTCTGGCGGTGATCATTACGCCGGCAGTTCTTAGACGCTCAAAGCAAACAGAGCTGTCACGCGAGTGACTGGCTCGGGAACGTGGCTCGAGATCATCGGACCTCACCGGACCAAGGATTTACGATACCGGGCATTTGCCCAGGAAGGTAGCTTATGAAAATCAGCCCTTGGAAATTGAAGTATGGGACCGTTTTCGGGATCGCTCTGTTTTCCTTCGCCGTTGGATCGCTCATTACTGCCCGCTTGATGCACGTGAGTCAAGTGAAGGCCGACAGCAATCGTGTCTTCGAACTTCGCATTTACCATGTAGTGCCGGGCAAAATGCCGGCACTGGAGTCACGGTTTCGCGACACGACTTCAAAGCTGATGGCCAAGCACAATCTGGAGGTTGTGGGCGACTGGGTAACGGAGGGTACTCCGGCTTGGGATAACACGTTCGTTGATATCGTGGCTCATCCCAGCCGCGAGGAAGCGAAAAAGAACTGGGACGCGATGATGGTTGACCCAGAGTTTCAGGAAGTAATGAAATCCGAACAGGCCAACAAACTGGTGGAAAAATTAGATTCGACGTACATGCATCCGACGGATTTTTCGCCGATGAAGTAGTGCCGGATCCTCCTGTCTATTTATTCTCTGGGGTCGAGCCAGAGCCGTGCTTCCGCGGCCGCTTGCTCACGCCCAGGGCGTCTCTGCGGGCGTCCAGCGCCTCAATCAATTGATTGACCAGCTCTGACAGTCGTTGTGGGTTACGTTCATCTGCTACTAACTTGCAAAGTTTTTCCCATTCCTTTTCGTCAGTGCTCATGCCATCAATAAGGCAAGAACCGTGCCAAACCACGGACCACCAACGGTGATTGGAACCGCTCTCAAATGTCCACAAACAGGAGACTTAGGCTCACACCTGAGGGGGCGCGGGGGCAAGCTGTATGAATATATTGCACGAAATGCTCCTTCGAGGGCCCCCTTCGAGGGATCTTTTTTCAGAATGGTTCACTCGGGCTGGTCGTTCGGATTGCATACAGCATCCAAGGGATAGAACGACCGATAACCTATTCGATAACATCCCCTACGAATATTGCGATGCCCTCCTCGAGCGAACCTCGAATTGAAGAGCTGTGCGATCGAATTCGACACCTTTGTCGTGGTCCGTTCTCCCCCGAATCCGAAGCGGAACTTAAAAAGCTCGCCCGACAACTCCGCTTTGCCGTCAGCGAGCACTTGGAGACGGCGAAGTCTTCTCTGAGCGCAAAGAAGAAGGCCATCATCGAGCGTGATCCCGACGAAAAGTAGTCTCTTCCGACTTTGCGCCGTGTTTTTCGGCTGATTTTTCGGCCCGATGTTCGGTGGTGTTGATCGGCTGGTTAGGTTTGCTGCCTGGTTCGACTGTTCAAAAGTGCTCAGTTTCAGCAATAGTTTATGGGTACGCTCAGTACGGCGAAGACGGTCCTGCATGGCCCAGAGCCTGCAGCAAAAATTTTGTCTTCCATGATTTTTCATCGAATCGACTTTTTCATCGAATCCTGCATCATAAACTTCGCGGAAAACGATCCTTATGAACAAGACCAGCATGAACAAGATCAGCAAAGCACCTTCTTTTATCGTTCTGGCAGCTGCATCCATTGCACTGATGTTCGGATCTGCGGCCTGCAACAACAACCAAGCCCCGGCCGCCAGCGACCAGAATCAACCTGCGCAGAGCGATCAGTCGCAGGATCCGGCAGCTGCGGCCAATCTGGTCCCCGCAAGCGCTCCGGCGGCCGATGCCAGCAATCAGCCGGAGCCGAGCGACTCCGACAATGACTCCGACGCGGACGCTCAGGATGCAAGCTATGGGCAGCCGCAGATGCAGGCTTCAGACCCCCCGCCAGAGCTGCCGGAATATTCGCAGCCAGACTGCCCCGGGGATGGCTATCTCTGGACGCCAGGATATTGGAGCTATGCTGCCCAGGGCTACTACTGGGTGCCGGGCGCCTGGGCACGACCGCCGCAAGTGGGCTATCTGTGGACGCCGGGATATTGGGGATTTGTCGGTGGCAGATACCACTACCATTACGGCTTTTGGGGCAAGCATATCGGTTACTACGGCGGCGTTAACTATGGATTCGGCTACGTGGGAGTTGGCTATCAAGGCGGCTACTGGAACGGAGATCGCTTCGACTACAACCGTTCCGTCAACAATGTGAATATCACCAACGTTCAGGTTTACAACCGCACCATCACGAACACGGTCGTCATCAATAACACGACCGTGAACATCACGAATAACCGCTATAGCTACAACGGGCCGGGAGGCGTCACTCGCCAGCCGCTGCCAACTGAAATTGCGGCCACGCGTGAGCAGCGTATTCCTCCGATGACGACGCAGCTGCAGGCGCGGCAGGAGGCGTCACAGAACCGCCAGCAGTTTGCCTCGGTCAATAAAGGCCGTCCGGCTGTTCTTGTGGCGGCGAAGCCGATTCCTGAAGGCAAACCAATCGCGCCGATCGTTCCTGCTCGCCCGCCCGCTCGCCCGGCGGCCCCGCGACCGGCGCCGAACGCACCACCGAATCGCTCGCAACCGGCTCCTGCTCGCACTGCCGCTCCTGAGCCGGCAAGGCCTGCGCCGCCCGCGGCGCGGACCAATCCCGCTCCGGCACCTTCCGAGCGCCGCTCTCAATCTCAACCATCGGAACCGGCTGCGCGTCCGCAACCTGCAAGACCAGCGCCGCCGCGACCTGTGCCAAACAAACCGGCCCCGAGACCTGAAGCTAGGCCGGCGCCGCCGCCTCCGGCTGCGAAGCCAGAGCAATACCCGGCGCCAGCGGCCAAACCAAGAACTCCGCCTCCTCCGGCCAAGAAGGAACCACCGAAGGAAAAGGAGAAGCCGGAATAAACCACTGGACTTAGCTCAGGTGGACTTAACTCAGGAAAAGTATTGGTACCAGGACGAAGCCTCGTCCGGCGCTCAGCTCCGAGCTGGAGCGCGCTCGACCCAGGCTCGCAGTTCCGCGCCGCGGCCTTTCGTCTTTATACGAGTGTAGGCTAGGGCTAGCATTGCGAGGCAGATCACCAGCAGACCTGCCGACGCGCCGCCGATCCCCATCCGACGTTTGGGCAGGATCGACACTCGGCCGTAGACGAATTCGATGTGCACCCAGTAGACCAGCAGCGATGCCTGCCCCAGCAGGATCAGCGGGCTGAAGCGCGACGCCCCCAGGCCCCAGCGGCACCAGACGTAGCTCGCGCTCAGAATCACCAGCAGCATGCCGACGCGGATCAGGAAGAAGCTCGGGCTGGTGTGCCAGTAGTCCTGGACGGAATAGAGTTGCCGCGGTTGCGCGTCGAGCCAGCGCGCGAATTCGATCAGCGCGCCGCCCGCGAGGCCCAGCGCGAAAAATGCTCTCGATTCCTGCGCGCGCACCCACTGGTTCTGCAAGATGAATCCCACGGCGAGGCCGGCGAAGGCAAAGGCCGTCCAGGGAAAAATGGGGAACAGGCCGGCTTGCGGGGTTCCCATGTTGTGGACGCCGTCGACGTAGGATTCGAGCGGCCAGGGCAGCCAGGTCGGACGCCAGGTAGTCCATAGGGGCGGGGTGACCAGGGAGATGAGCAGGGCCGTGCCCGCGGCGGTCAGGACCAAAGCCAGACGGGTGCGTGGGCCGCGCCGAAGGGCCAGCACCAGCCAGCAGACCACACCCATCAGCATCATGGACAAGCCGATGGTGTTTAGCACGTCAATGCGCAGCAGGTCTGTCCTGGGCGCCCAGCCCCAGGCGACGATGTATTCCTGCAGGCGGAAGAGCAGCCCGAAGACGAAAATTTCCGCGCCGCGCCGGATGGTGGTGCGGGCGATCTGCGCCGGCGCGAGATCGTTACGCCAGAGTTTTTCCGTGACCAAAGCGAAAGACATTCCGGCAAGGAAAAGAAACAGAGGAGCGGGAAAGGTTCCGCCCAGCTGCGAGTACATGAAGAAGCGGCTCTGCCGGGCCTGCGGGCTGAGCCAGGAATCGAAGCAGTGCGTCTGAAACATCAACACGCAGGCCAGGCCCCGCGCCCAGTCGATATAGGCGAGTCGCGATTTGGCGGCGTTCGGCGGGGGCATGCGCGGCCTGTGTTGCCGGAGTTTGATTGCCAAAGCTCGATTGTCAGAGCTTGATTGCCAAAGTCTGATTGCCAGAGTTTGATTGGCAAAGTTTAACTTTCAGGGGCAGTATACGGCACCAGACTGGGCTTTCCGCGGTGGGATTCCGCTCGGAGATTTGGCCATGAGACCCCGCAACTTTCAGCCCGCGCCGGGGTTGCATCCTCAGACCGCTGCTTTCCCTGACCGCCCGCATTCGAACCGGCGAAGCGACCTGAAATTCTGGCCGATTACTTTGTTAACTTTCTGAGTACCATACAACCTTATGTGCAACAGTCTTGATCGAAGAGGGATAAGCCGCTATAAGGTTAAACACAGCAAGTATTCGGATCTGCCCCGGAGCTTTCCATGCGCATGAAGTGGTATTCGCCTACACTGCCGTTGGCCCTCGTGATTGCCAGCTTATTCTCCAGCCAAAGTTTCGCTGCCCAGGGTTTCGTAGGAACGACCGACCGCATCTCGGGCGCTCTGACGGGCGGCCAGACGATTGCGCTGAAAGGCAACGTGCGTCACCAGGCGCTGCCGCAGTATGACCAGGGCCCGGTCGATCCCGCCATGAAGATGGGGACCATGACACTGCTGACCGTGCCCACCGCCGCCCAGCAGAAGGCGATCACACAACTGGTGGCGCAGCAGCAGGACCGGAAGTCGCCGAACTACCATAAATGGATCACTGCCGAACAGTATGCCGACCGTTTCGGCCTCAGCCAGAACGACATCGGGCAGATCACATCCTGGCTGCAGGCGCAGGGTTTCACCATGATTCAGCCCGCCCACGGGCGCAACTGGGTTTCGTTCACTGGCACCGCGGCCCAGGTCGAGAGCGCGTTTGGCGCGGAAATCCACCAATACAACGTGAAGGGCGAGTTGCACTATGCCAACTCTACGGCGCCGATGATTCCCGCGGCGCTGTCGGGCATTGTCGCGGGCGTCCGCGGGCTGGACGATTTCCGGGCCAAGCCTCTGGGCGTTCAGCGTACGCGCCCCAATTACTACACTTCAAGTGAGCAGTTCGACTACATAGCGCCGGGCGACATTTACACGATTTACGACATCAATCCGCTCTACAACGCAGCGACGCCGATTAACGGCGCCGGTCAGAAGCTGGCGGTGATGGGAGAGACTGATCTTTACCTGTCTGACATTAACGACTTTCGTTCCGGCTTTGGCCTTCCCACGATCACTTGCACGACGGCTGCCGCTGCCCCGAACGACATCATCACCGCATGCAGCGACCCCCATTTCAGCTACGTGCTGGATGGAATAGATCCCCAGGTGTCGCCGGGAAACCTCACCGAGGCCGATCTGGATGTCGAATGGTCTGGAGCCATCGCCCCCGGGGCGCAGCTCATTTTCGTAAATTCGACCGATACTTTCACTTCCTTTTACTACGCCATCGACAATCAGACTACGCTCGGCGAGAGCGTGATCAGCTTGAGCTATGGCTCATGCGAGTTTTACGCCAACATTGGCGAAGCAAACGGAGAACCCCTGCTGTTCGAGCAGGAACTGATGAAAGCGAACACTGAGGGAATCACGTTCGTGAATTCTAGCGGCGACACTGGCGCCGCGGAATGCGATGTGAACGGAAACACCACGACAACCACGGGCCTTGCAACTCTGGGAGTGGCCGTGAGTTATCCCGCGAGCAGCCCGGAAGTGACCGGAGTTGGCGGTACATCTTTGCCGTTCACGGATCTCATCCCGCCGTCAGCGACCTATTTCGGCACCACGAACGGCACCAACGGTGGTTCGGCGATTTCCTACATCCCGGAACAGGCATGGAATGACGACGACGAATTCTTCGCGTACTGCCAGGCGCACCCCGGCACCTTCTGCACTCAGGGCGGCACTGATCCGGTGAGCGGTTGGGTTTCAATCACCTCCTCGGCCACGGCGCAGGATGACGTCGGCATTAGCGCAAGCGGCGGCGGCGTCAGCAACTGCGCGGTTCAAAACGCCGGCTTCACGGAGTGCGTCTCCGGTTTTCCGCAGCCGTCATATCAGACCGTAACGTTGGCTGGACAGGCTAGCGCGCGTTTCTCGCCGGACATTTCTTTCCTGGCGACGCCGAATTTTCCCGGCTACATTTTCTGCACTCAGCAATTCGAAGGGAACACGACCACGAGCACTGGCAGCAGTTGCGCGAGCGGCATCGCTACCGCTGTGGACAACGGTTCAATCGTTGGCGGAACCTCGGTCTCGGCTCCGCTGTTTGCCGGTATCGTAACTCTGCTGAACCAATACCTGGCAGGGTCGCCTTCTCCCGGCTTGGGCAACGTAAACCCAACGCTCTACTCTCTGGCCGAGACCCCCGCGAACGGCGCTTTCCACCCAGTCACAACGGGCGAGAACACGGTGGATTGCGAAGTCGGGCAACCGTCCACCCAGCCGGTAGCGCTGCAGTGCCCGGGAACTGGCGTTCTTGGGTTCCAGGCCTCCAATTCGGACGCGACCACCGGTTATAACCTCGTTACTGGGCTAGGCTCGGTGGACGTAAACAAACTCGCGCTCGCATGGGCGGCCACGCGTGCCGCTACGTCAGTTGTGCTGGCTCCGTCTTCGACTCAGGTTTATCAAAATGCGAGTGTAACCCTGACCGCGACGGTTACACCCTCTAGCGCCATAGGGAACGTGGTGTTCAGCAACGGAGCAACTGCTATCGGGACCGCCGCTATTTCCGGGGGAATCGCCACCGTGACAGTCACCACGCTGCCGGTGGGAGCGGACAGCATCACTGCGACCTACAACGGCAATGCGTCGCTCGCCAACTCGACTTCGACTGCCGCCACCGTAACCGTGGCCCCGGCGTTTACGCTTAGTCCCACGGCCGCAAGCTTCCAGGTGACGCAAGGGTCGAGCGTGAACGCTACGGTTGCCGTAACGGTAGCCCCCGGCTTTAGCGGAATGATCACCTTCACTTGCAGCGATCCCGCATCGGAGTCGCTCTGCACCGTGCCGTCGCCGATCAACGCCACAGGGACGGTGAGCTTCGCCATCTCAACCACCGCGCCCACCACCTCGCTGAACCATCCGGTTCATCCCTTTAATCCTTCCGATCGCGGCTCGCGAATCTTCTATGCGATGCTGCTGCCGGGGCTGTTGGGCATCGTGCTGGCGGGGGGAACGCGGAGGCGCTCGCTGCGGGGCATGCGCTTCCTCGGCCTGATTGTGGTTCTTGGATTCTCGACTGTGTGGCTGGCTTCCTGCGGAGGTAGCAGTAGCGGCACCTCAAACCCGGGAACTCCCACGGGCTCTTACACGATTAGCGTGAATGCTACATCGGGCAGCGCGACGACCACCGCTGCCACCTTCCAGCTAGTAGTGGCGCAATAGGCACGAACTCGACCACGAACACGAGAAGTCTGGCGCTCCGCTCATCCCGGAGCGCCTTTTCTTTTTTGTGGCGAGGATCCCGCCATCCGCTAATGTTCGATATGTTCTTCGATTGTTAATGTTTAATTGGTTGAAAAATGCCGCGGTGTCGTGAAAGGCTACGGCCATGACTGGTCCTACGAAAAGCGTTTCGTGCTGTGTTTTGATTCTCGTTGCCTGCCTGGCATTGCTGGCCGCTGCGCCCACGCCCGACGCAAAAAACGAAAAAGAAAAATCGCCCAGGCCGCAATATGACGAGAAAGGTCAGTTGATGCGGCCTGCCGACTACCGCGAGTGGATGTTTCTCTCCGCCGGCTTCGGCATGAACTACAGTCCCGCGCCCGGCAGCCATGAAATGTTCACTAACGTCTTTGTACAGCGCTGGGCTTACGACGAGTTCGCGAAGTCCGGAAAGTGGCCGGAGCAGAGTATGTTCGTGATCGATGAGCGCGACGCGGCCAGCAAGGGCTCGATCAACAAGACCGGACATTTTCAGACCGACCTGATGGGCCTGGTGGTCGAGGTGAAAGATTCGGCGCGCAATCCGGAGACTTGGGCCTATTACGCCTTTGCCCCCGACGGCACGACTGCCGACGGGAAAGTTGTCGGATCCATGCCCAAGGGCAACCCCTGCTGGTCGTGCCACGAGGAGCATGCCGCGGTCGAACACACGTTCGTCCAGTTCTATCCCACGCTGAAAGTGGTAGCGAAGAAGTACGGCACCTACAACGAGTCGCGCGAGCAGGTGGCCGACGCAAAGTGAATTTGCTCGTGTGGGGCGGACACTCCCGTCCGCCACTCTTGACTTTGGTTTTGGGAGATGGGAAAGAACTGGGAAGGGCACCACTTCCAGTCGCGCCGCAATGACCCGCTAACGACCGTGGCTGAGGTTTCGCTTCAAAAAGCCCCACCGGCTAAAAGTTGCTTCTTCCGCGGATTTTTTTGGCACGTAGAACTCGCGCCTTTCGCGGTTTGTTAGTCCTCCAAATTGCGCGGGCGGCTTCTTTGCCTTCTCATCCTCCATCTGCGAAACTTGCTACTAGCCACTCATCTTTGATCACTGCCCATGGGCCGAATCCACGTACTCTCCGAAACCGTCGCCAACCAGATCGCCGCGGGCGAGGTGGTGGAGCGGCCTGCCTCCGTGGTGAAGGAGATGCTGGAGAACGCGCTCGATGCCGGCGCAACGCGAATCAAGATCAGCGTGGAGGCCGGCGGAAAAAAGCTGATCCAGATTACCGACAACGGCTGTGGCATGGTGCGCGACGATGCCATGCTGGCGTTTGAACGGCATGCGACGTCGAAGATCAAGAACGCGGAAGATTTGCTAAGCGTGGCCACGCTGGGATTCCGCGGCGAGGCGCTGCCTTCGATCGCCTCGGTGTCGCGCTTGCGGTTGGAGACGCGCGTGGAGCCGACAGCGAATCAGCAGGGTTTGGCGGAGAATGACTCAGGAACGGTGATCGAGATCAACGGTGGGAAGATTGCGCGCGTCGAAGAGGCGGGGCTGCCGCCGGGAACATCGATTACGGTGCGCGATCTTTTCTTTAATACTCCGGCGCGCAAGAAATTTCTGAAGGCGGAGTCGACCGAGTTGTCGCACATTGCCTCGCTGGTCACGCATTACGCGCTGGCCCATCCGGAGAAACATTTCGAGTTGCACTCGGCCACGAATGCCATGCTGGTCGCGCCTCCAGTGGCGGGCTACAGCGAGCGTGTGTACCAGGTGTTTGGCAAAGAAACGCTCGACCAGTTGATTCCCGTGGCTGCACGACAGGCGCTGGAGCGCACGGGATTGCCGCAGCCTCCGCCTTGGCGGCGGAAAGAAACGGAGGGTGGCGAGGGTTTAGCAGTCGAGGGTTCGGCAGGCGAGGTTACAGAAAAAGACCGTTTCCACGAAAACCCGGGCGAGATGCGGATTCACGGTTTTGTTTCGAAGCCGGAAATTCAGAAGCTGAACCGCAATTCGATTTTTGTATTCGTGAATGGACGGACGATTCGCGACCGTCTGATTCAGCACGCGCTGACTGATGCGTATCGAAATATTATTCCGCCGACGGTGTATCCGGTGGTGCTGCTGTTTCTGGAGTTGCCGGCGGGCGAGGTGGATGTGAATGTGCATCCGTCGAAAACCGAGGTGCGGTTCCGGCAGCAAAGTGTGCTGCATGATTTTGTTCGCGATTCGGTGCGGGCGGCGCTGATGAAGGCGCGTCCGGTGCCGCAGTTTGTGACCGAGATGCGGGCGCACGCCACGGCCGGGCAAGCGCTTACGTCCGGAGCGTTAACTCCGGGGGCGATGACGCCGGAGTTGAGTCCAGGTGCGCCATGGAATCCCGCGATCGGCACCGCTTCTGCGGCAGAATCCCCAGGTCTCGCAAATGAAGCGAGACCCGGGGCCCCCCAGGTTGAAGAGACTACGGGATTTTCTTTGCAGGCTCCCGCGCCCCCGCCGATTTCCGGGAGATTTCAGTTTGAGGGCGGGATTGCGGTCGAGGCGAATGCGGCGGTCTCTTTGTCTCGCGCGGCCGATGCGATTCCGGATAACGGTTGCGCCCCGGCGCTCGACGTAAGGGAAGAAGAGCCAACGCTGTCTGCGCTCGGCACGCTCAGGCCGCTGGGGCAGATTCGAAATTCGTTCATTCTGGCAGTGAACGAAGATGGACTGTGGATTGTCGACCAGCACGTGGCGCATGAGCGTGTGCTGTTTGAGCGCGTGTTGAAGCAGCGGGCGGCCCAGAAAGTCGAGAGCCAGCGCTTGCTCATGCCGATCATTCTGGAGTTGACTCCGGCGCAGCAAGCGGTGTTCACCGAGATTGCCGACGAACTCCAGCACAACGGATTCGAGGCTGAGCCTTTTGGTGCACGCAGTGTGGCCGTGAAGGTCGCGCCCGCGGGAGTGGAAGCTTCAGCGGTCGAGCACATGCTGCACGAATTGCTCGACCAGTTCTCGCGCGAGGAGCAGTCGCTGAATCTGGAAAAGATTCGCGCGCGCATAGCCGCCTCGATCGCGTGCCATGCCGCCATCAAAGTGAACATGCCGCTGGAGCAGAACAAAATGGAATGGCTCCTGGCGGAACTCGCGAAAACCGACCATCCTTACTCGTGCCCGCACGGACGGCCAGTCGTGCTACGTTACTCTATGAAGGATATTCAGAAGGCGTTTAAGAGAATCTAGCATTCGGCACTCAGCCATTTTTGGGGCCTCGCCGATACCCTGTTTGGGCTGAATGCCGAGTGCTGAATGCTGAATGCACTTGTGAATCCATGACCGATCAAGAACTACAGCAACTGCGGCGCGAGAAGTGGCGGCTGGATGGCAAGCCTATCCGGACGATCGAGCAGGCGCGCGCTTTTCTCGAAGAGGTAGGATTCTGCCTGATGTATCCCAAGCGGCCGGCGCTGCTGGCGCCGACATTCATTGGCGCGTTCGTGGGATCGGAGGATCGGCTTCCGGGCTGGCAGCATGCGTTCAAGGATCCGCGAGCGGCTGAGGCGACCGAGTTGATGGTGCGGTTGTTGCGCGAGCGCGCGGCATTCGAGGCGAATCTGTTCGACGAGAACAACGGATTTCTGGTGGCGGCGTCGGTGTTTCCTTATTTTTATGCGCTTGTGGGTGAGCGCAATCCTAAGCTGGCTCCGAAGGCGGGATCACGGTCGGCTTATTCGGCATTGGCGTGCGATGCCTTTGAGTTGATCACGCGCGAAGGGCCGATTTCGAAACAGAAGATGCAGGAAGTGCTGGGCGGAAGCGTTTCGTTTGCCGCACTCGATGGCGCGCTGGGCGAGTTGTGGTCGAAGCTGCGCATCACGCGCGTGGATTACAAGGCCAGCGAAGGCTCAGTTTGGGACGTGCTCTATCGCTGGGCGCCGGAGGCGGTGAAAGAGGGCGTGGGATTGTCGGTGCAGGAGGCGCTCACGGCGTTGCTCTCGAAATATCTGGACTGCGTGATTGCGGTGGAGCAGGCGGAGTTGGAAATATTCTTCGGCAACTTCGTTGCGCGGTCGAAGGTGAAGGACGCGGTCAATGCTCTGCTGGCCGCGCGCGAATTGAGCTTCATCCACGTCAGCGGACAATCGATGCTGCAGATTACGCCGGAGAAAGTTGCGGTGGCGCCGAGTTCGCCGCCGGCGGAACGTCCCGCGCCCGCCGTGCGGGAAACGCGTTCGGCAACGGAAAGACGACCACGGGGGCTGAAGCCCGCTAAACCTGCTCGCTTTACGCGGCGCTGAAGCGCCACTCTTCCACGGTTGTGCGCAGCGTCTGCATTTTCCAATTGCGGTCATCGGTACGGTGAAAGAAGTGGACTGGCACAAAGCGATTGAAGAAAAAGGGTTTGCGATTCTGCCGGGACTCTTCTTGCGGGAATATCTTGACCGACTTCTGCAAGACATCAATGAATTGGCGCCGCAGCGGAGCCGGGCAGGCATTCGGCACGCCCTCGTACTTGCTCCGGTCGCCAAGCTAGCCGTGCAGCCGCAGATGATCGACTTGGCGCGAGAAGTCCTGGGGCCTGATGCGTTTCCATTCCGCGCAACCCTGTTCGACAAATCACCAACCGCGAACTGGTTAGTGGTATGGCACCAGGACACCGCGCTGCCGCTACGAGCGCGAATAGAAAGGCCAGGGTGGGGTCCGTGGTCTGTGAAGGACGGCATTCCCTACGCCCACGCTCCTACTGCGGCGCTGTCCAAAGTGCTGGCGTTGCGCGTTCACCTTGACGATTCGAGCACTAAGAATGGACCGCTCCGCGTCTTGCCAGGTACACACACGCTGGGGGTGCTGACCGATGACAGCGCTCATGAGGTTGCAAAACGCATTGCGCCAGTCGATTGCATCGCCGCAAAAGGTGCGGTGGTTGCGATGCGGCCCCTGATCATACATGCGTCATCGAAGTCGCACGAGGAGACGCCGAGGCGGGTTCTCCATATCGAGTACGCAGCGCCGGATTCCGTGGAGCGACCTCTGGAGCTCGCAATCACCTAGGGAACAGTGACAGCATTCTCATCTACCGATTCGTTCCGAACCTATCGTGGGCGGCTTGCGCCTTCGCCTACCGGACTGCTGCATCTTGGCCATGGGCGAACGTTCTGGATGGCGGCGGTGCGCGCGAAAGAAAATCGCGGCCAATTGATCTTCCGCAATGAAGACTTGGATTCGCAGCGCTGCCGGCCGGAGTTCGTGTTGGCGATGATCGAAGATTTGCGCTGGCTCGGGATTGAGTGGAGCGAGGGGCCGGATTGCGGCGGGGCGTGCGGTCCTTATACACAGAGTGAGCGGCGGTGGCATTATCTGCGGGCTTGGGAAATGCTGCGTGAGCGGGGGATGATTTATCCGTGTACTTGCTCGCGGAAGGATGTGGGGCTGGCGGCGGGGGCGCCGCATGAGGGGGATGACGAGCCGGTTTATCTGGGTACATGCCGGCCGGTTAGCTCATCGGCTGCGGTTTCCGGGGCCGCTCGCCTGCGGCCTCGCGGGGCGGACGAGGCGTCCGCCGCTCCACGGACAGATGTGCCGTACGCAGAACCTGCGGGGATGAATTGGCGGTTTCGCGTGGCGGATGGGGAGGAAATTTGTTTTACCGACTTGCATCTTGGGCCGCAGCGGTTTGTGGCGGGGCGCGACTTTGGAGATTTTATTGTTTGGCGGCGCGACGATGTGCCGGCTTATCAGTTGGCCGTCGTGGTGGACGATTCGGCCATGGAGATCACCGAGGTGGTGCGCGGGGCGGATCTGTTGAAGTCGACGGCGCGGCAGATTCTTTTATACCGGGCGCTGGGGCTGAATGTGCCGGATTATTTTCACTGTAACTTGGTTCGAGATGAAGCGGGAGTGCGGCTGGCGAAGCGGCATGATGCGTTGAGTATTCGGAACCTGCGGGAGTTGGGATGGACGGCGGAGCGGGTGCGGGCGGGCTCCATCGCCACATGAGTTGGAGCGCTGCCGTGTACAATCTTTGCTTCCACAATGAATGAACAATCGAAAGACGAATCGGCTCCTCGCAGGCTGATCATTGCCATTGATGGGCCTGCTGGCGCGGGCAAGAGCACCATTGCTTCGCGGCTGGCGCGGAAGCTGGGATATGTGAACCTGGAGAGCGGCGCGATGTATCGCGCGCTGGCGCTGAGGGCTATTGAGCGGGATACTTCGTTCGACGATGAGGCGGCGCTGGTGAAGCTGGCGCAGAATTTGCATATTCAACTCGAACCCACGATTGGCGGGAACCGCACGCTGCTTGACGGGCGGGATGTTTCGTCGCGCATTCGCGAGCGCGACGTGTCGGAGGGGGCTTCACGGGTGTCGGTGCATCCCAAGGTGCGGGAGTGGATGGTTGCCCGGCAGCGCGAAATGGGCGCGGGCGGCGGCGTGGTCATGGAAGGGCGCGACATTGGAACGCGGGTTTTTCCCGACGCCGACTTGAAGATTTTTCTGGATGCCGATCCGGTGGTGCGCGAGCAGCGGCGCATGGCTCAGCAGAAGATCAAAGGTGACGTGGCCGCAAGCGTGGCGGCGGAGCTGCGCGAACGCGACCTGCGCGATCGCACGCGGGCAGCGTCTCCGCTGGTCGCGGCGGCGGACGCGGTGGTGATTAACTCGACTGCGCTGAGTGAGGATGAGGTGCTGGCGCAGGTAGAGGGGTTGGTCACCGAGAAATTGAGCCATTGAGAGAATGAATCATTGAGTCAATGATTCATTCCCTCAATTCCCGTCAGTTCTCGGTCGGTTCGACTTTTTCTTTGGGGGCGGGCAGCGCTTTCCCTGCCTTAGCCGGATTTGGGGGCTCTGGTGGTTTTGGAGGTTGCGAACTGGCTTTGCGAATTTCGATGCCGTCGTGTTCGTTGTTGAGCACGATGTGGGAGGAACCGCTGCCCACGCTGCCGCTGGCTTTGGCCTCGTGCTCGTCGTTGTTCACTTTCAGTTCGGGGAAGTCGGACTGAATCTCGCCGTCGCGCGTGCGCGCATCCAGGCGGAATCCGGATTTATCGGGCAGGCTCAGTTGAATGTCACCGTTGCGGCTGTCGATTTGCACGTTGCCCAGCGTGTGCATTCCGACTTCGATCGCGCCGTTGTCATCCTGCAGGCGGACGTCGCCCGAAACTTCGTCGAGGCGGATGTTCTTCGACCGCGTGGTCAGGTGCAGCGGGCCCGTGATCTGCTCGGCGTGCAGTTCGTCGGAGTCAAGGTCGAGATCACCCTCGATGCGGGAAAATTCCATGTCGGTGCGCGACGACTTGAAGGTCACAGTCTTCGAGATGCGCGCCAGCTTCACGCTTTCCTGAAACTCGCCGTCGAGTTGCACCGCGCCTTTCACGTCGGCGACTGAGACTTCGTCAACCCGGCCGTCGACGTGCACGTCGCCCGTGATCTGCTCGATTTTTACCGTGCCCTTTTCCTGACTCACTTTCACGCTGCCGGTCACGTCTTCGACCGAAGTGTCGGAGTGCTGGGTGTTGATGTCGACGGCGCCGTCGCGGCCAACCAGGTTTACATCGCCACGGCGGGAACTGATCGTGACTTGCGCTTTGCGCGGCAGAGAAATGTCGAGGTCGGTTTCGACGGGATGGTCGCCAGCAGCTTCGGCCTTTGCATCAAGCGTAACCTGGCTGCCAATGGCGGTAATGGTGGGCTTGGTTTCGCCGTTGTATTTGTCGGCGTCTTCCTGATTGTCGGCGCCCACGCGCTTGCGCACGACGACGGTGATCTTGTTGTCATCGGAGGCATGCACGCTGACCGCGCCATGCGTGTCAATGATCTTGAGGCTGGCTCCCGCGGGGAAGTTCTGCTCGAGTTGGTCGTTGAAGTTGTAGCTTTGACCGAAAATATCAGAGAAGTCGCCGTCATCGATGTTGAGGTTGTCGCGCATGCCCGACCAGTTCACGCGTTCCAGTTGGGTGGCGACCAGACCGCAAACCACGATCGTGACCACCAAAAAGATTCCTCCCGCGCCGATTCCGGAAGAGCGGATGCCTTCGCGCTGCGCCCGCTGGTGCTCGATCAGTTTGATCACGCCCCAGAAAATCAGCAGCAGCGGCCAGTAGCTGGCGAACAGGTGTGCCAACCGGCTGATCGAAAGGATGCGCATGGTCCCCAGCAGGAATACGACGCCCAACACGATCAGCACGAAGGCGCCCGCCATGGAGCGATGGCGCCGCGGCGGCAGAGGAGGAAGCGGCGAAAATGCCGGAGGCGTGACTGGGTTCGGAGTGAATGGGCTAGACATTTTTCACCTCGCCAGAAGAGGGCGGCTGCTCAGGGTTCTGCGATGCCGAAGGCGGTGGAACATTTTGTGGCGCAACATTTTGCGGAGAGGCCGGCGGAAATCCCTGAGGGAATCCCGGGGAACCTCCCGGCGGGACATTCTGTGGAGAATTCGGCGGAACGTTCGGCGGAAAACCGGGCGACACGCCCGGAGGCAAGGAGCCGAAGTGTCCGTCGGACGATGCGTTGCTCTGTACCAGCTTGACCACGCCAATCACCAGCAGGATGGCGGGCCAGGTTTGGTGAAATCCCAATCGTCCCGTGTTGTCGAGCAGCATAAGCACGCCAATGGTTACCAGGATCGCCGGCCCCATCAGCTTTCGGGTGCGGCAGCGCTGGCACTGGCAGATGGCCGCATTGCCACCGATCAGGCCCCAATGCTTGGCAAAGAGCCACACGCCGAAAAAGATCAGGACCAGCGAAACAACAACGCCCATCCCAACCTCAAAGAGCCCGGCCGTGTGCAACAGGAAGAGCACGCCCAACGCGATCAGGACTGCGGCGCCGGTGGGAACCTTGGTCCCTTCGAACCTCTCGCCGGTGCCAAAGGTTTGCGCCAGGCCGAATGGGTCAGGCACAGGCTCGCCCATCTGGATCGCCTTGGCGCTGCGAACCGCGTCAATGATCTGGTAGATGTAGAAGAAGCCGATCATAATCCCCAGAACCATGTTCACGTACCAGGGAACATTGGCGCTCTCGCCAACGATCAGCAGCACCATGATGACCAGGTGCGTCAATCCTTTGGTGTATTGGCCGGTATAGACCGCGCCGACGCCGATGGGGAAGAATCCGGCGAGGATTCCTGCAACGGCCGGATTCGGGCCGGAGGACGGGCCGGGTCCAACTTTCACTCCTAGGCCTTGATTCATGAACTGCTGATATCCGGTTTGCGGCGGATTTTGCGGCGGAACGAATCCGGGCGCAGGCATGGTTCCTTCCATGCGCGCGGCCAGGCAGGTCTCGCAGTAAATCACACCGCGTACGTCGCGGGTACATTGGTCGCAGAGTGGCTTGCCGCAAGTGCGGCAAAAGGCCACTGCGGCGGTATCGCCGTGTGTGTTGCAGTTCATACGAACCTCCTGTCAGTGGTCACCGACACTACAGGCAGATCGTCTACAGATGGAGATGGACCCAGAGGAGCGCTGGCCAGAATCAGATGGTCGTCAATCTGGCTGTAGTTGCGCTCCTGCTTCTGCTCGGGCTGTTGTGTTGTGTCGTTCTTGTCGTCTTTCTGTTTGGCCGGTCGAGACTGCTTAAGACCGGGTTCGGCGGGCGCGAGATTGCGCTTCACTTCGCGCAAGCGCGCCTGCACTTCGTAGACGATCCGGATGTTCTCGTAATAACGCACCACGCGGGCTTGCGTGTTGTAGTACGAGTGCCGGATCGCAGTTGGCCGCAGGCTGACCTCGCGCAGGTCGGCGGGTTTCACGCCGGCTACGGTCAGGCCCACCGACAGCGCGAAGAACGCCATACCAAACGACATGGCGAAGCGCGGCTGGCGGACTGCGGCCCAGACCGGTTCAAGCACCGACCCGAACAGCGTGGCCTGCACGTGTTCCCACCAGGAAATGCGGGGCTGGGTTGCGCGTGCGTTCACCCGCAGGCGTTGGGTGTCAACGCCCGTTGTGGATGCCAGAATATTCGTGACCAGGCTGGCTGGAGGCTCCACCTCCGTGAGACCTTTCAGCCAGTTGCGACCCGCCTCAGCTTCGGCGAGCAGCGGACCACACGCTCGGCAAACGCGGGCGTGGGCCTGGAAGCGGTCGAGTCCGGTCCCGGTCAGAACGCCATCGATGGCGTCCGTGAGCAGGAGCTCGAACTCGTTGCAGCGCATTCCGTTACTGGTTTGGTCTGGCATCACATCACCTGCCTATAGGTACGTTGTAGGAGCCTGGCAAGTTCCGCCCGCCCTCTATTTATTCGTGATTTCACGGTACCCTCCGGAACCTTCAAAACGGTAGCAATTTCGCGGTAGTCCATATCCTGTAAGTCCCTTAGAATGACTGCTTCCCGAAGCTCTGGCGAAAGCTTGGCCAGGGCTGCGTGGACGGTCTCGCCGACCTCCCGGCTGCGAACGTGAGCGTCCGGGGGAGCGGATTGGTCAGGAATTTGCTCACTGAGCGGCTGCGCGTCCTCGTGCTCGGACGAAGACGTGTCCATGGAGTCGGTCATGCGGTCCTGCTTCGACTTGCGGAAGTGGTCGACCAGCAGGTTGCGGGTGATGGTCGTGACCCAGGTCACGAACGCTCCCTTGGTGTGATCGTAACTGGGAAGCGTGCGGTACATCTTGATGAAGACTTCCTGGGTGAGGTCCTGGGCATCGTCGCCCGACCCGGCGAAGCGGTAGCAGATGTTGTATATCCTGCGGCTATAGGTCTGCACGATTTCCTCCCAGGCAGCCGAGTCGCCGGCAATACAGCGCCGGACCAGCATCGCGACTACCTGTACGTCTTCCACTTACACTCCCCGGAAACCTGCTTCAAAACCTGCTGCTTCAAAATCTGCTGCTTCAAACCTGCTGCTTCAAACCTGAGACCTGGGCCCAGCCGATCTGAGACTTAATCTGAGCCCACAAGACAGTACGCGGTTGTGGCACTCGAAGTTCGCTGTTCGCGAGTCCTTCGTTCATCCGGCAACGGTGTGAACACGGAATTGTAGCAGTGAAGGGAAAAGCCCTTAACACGGTTTTAACACTCGTTTGCTAGCATGGAATTGGATCGAATGCCTTTTCGGAGGTGTTTATGATTCGTCTCTCTTCCTCTTCTTCTGCCATTTCCGGTGCGATTTCGGGCACTCTCACCTGGTCGAAGATTTCACGCAGCCGCGATTACGAACTCAAGCTGAATGGCGAAGCCGCGGGAACGCTGCGGCGTCCCGGTTGGTTCGAAACCAGTTTTCTCGCCGAAACTCCGGATGGGCAATGGACGTTCCGCCGCGGCGGGTGTTTTGGCGGCGGCTCGGAAATCTTTAGTTCGAATTCCGATTCGGTTTCTCGACAGCCGATTGCAAGCTTCAAGTCTTCGTGGGGCACCGGTGGAGGTACGCTGACTTTCGCAGATGGCCAGACGTTTTCAGCTGAGGTGCGAAGGCTGGTGGCGTCCAGTGTGGAGCGTGATCGGGCAGAGCGGAGAAACACTGCTGCGCCTGCAGGCCCGCGAGAAAACCGTGGAACTGCCATCCGGCGGATTCGGCGAAGCCGTGCCGGAGAGCCGATTGTTACTGCTGATCATGTTCGCGTTTTATCGGGTGCTGCAGGCGGAAGACGATGCCGAAACGGCCGTAATGGTGGCCGGCGTCTCTTAGTAGCCCTCGTAGCCCACAATTTTTCAGCCTCATATGCGAACAAAAAAGTGGCGCACCGAAGTGCGCCACTGAATGAAGCATGAAGCGTTTGGTTTCTAGTGGAGTCTTACTCCGAGTCCCTTGTTTGGCTTTATGTTCTTGTTCGGTTGTGGCTGCGTTTGGCCGCCCGGTTTCCTCGCCAGAGGAACCCCGGTGAGTGAGCCTTGGGCCACGATCGGTCCGAGGAATACGCCATTGCTATCGATCTCAAGCCAGTATAGCGTTGTAGCGCTGGCCTGATAGATATCGGAGTCCATGTCGAATTCGAAGGTATTGATCGTAGCGTCGATCGGGTTTTCTGGATTGTTCCCTACGGACATGGAATAGAATCCACTACTGACCGAAAGCGGAGTGGAGGTGAAGGTATCCCCTGCACTCTCCGCCGCCGTGCCGTCCCAGGTGCCGAAAGGATCGCTATCGGCGCCGGTGAGGCTGAGCGCAGCGCCAGTTGTCATGGTGCCCTGCGAGATCATGTCGAACTCGCAGGCGAAGCAATTCGTGTTGAACTCGTTGAAGTTCTGGAATCCAGCCACGTAGGTGCCGTTGAAGTCGGCTACCGTCGTGTCAGTTTGCGGAGTGATGACTCCAACGCCGCCGGGAAGGGCGACGTCCAAATCGAGGAGGAGAGCTCCACCCACATCGGTGCTGGTTGTGTTGTTGGGATCGTTGATGTTGAGCGCGGGGTCGACCATATAGACGTTAACAGCACTGACGTTGGGTCCCGCGGTTCCCCACGTAATCGCCATGGTGCCGTATCCGTTGGCGGCGGTACCCACAAGGTTATAGGTGCTGCCCGAAATCGAGTCAGCCTCCATCTGGACACTGTTGTCCAGTTCGTTGTCGTCCGCTGCGCCCCCGCTGAAGGTCCCGTTCGTCGAGTCTGCAGTGAACTCGCCCAAGGTAGCGTAATCCTCGCTCCACTGACCGAGCAGGGTAAGTACTCCGCTGGCGGCGGTGGGGGTGGGGAACGTCGCGTTGGTGAATGTGGCGGAGCCCTGGCCGTAGGCCGAGCCAATCGCTACATCGTTAGCGTCCATGTCGATGATCCGTAGCGCTTGCGAACCGGTCGCCGGACCAACGACGTAGAAGGCAAACACGCTGCTTGCCGTTATCATCCCGCTACCGGTAAGGGTGCCACGCCCGTAGGTGTCGGTCCCGGAGAGCGTTGCGCCGGCGGTGATGGTGTTTCCGGTCGAAACAACAGTGGTGCCAGTGCCAGCGTCAATGATGTCGTAGACGCCAGAGAGACCGCCGCTATTGGCCGTTACGACACCGCCGATCGCAACCGAGGCATAGTTCCCAGAGGTGTTGTTGTCAACCCCGGCAGCGGTGAAGGCATAACTTCCGTTGGAGGCGGAAGTTGTCGTCTGCAAGTCCAGGCTTCCGCTGGAAGTCGCCGAGCCGTCGAACTGGGTGATGAGCGCGTGGCTGGAGTTGACGAACTGAACCACGAACTCTTCAACTCCGGGTGCCGTATTTATGGTGCCCAGGTTGACGTCGGTCGTCGTGATTGTGAGCGTATACAGGCCGGCGCTTGCATCCACCGCCACCAGCGCCCCATTGACCGCGCTGATCGTGTCGGTAGCGGTTATGCCGAAAGCGTCGTTATAGTCTTGCTCGCCGCCAAGGATGTTACCGTTCGCGTCGATGGTCACCGCGCCCGCAACGGCGTAGTAATTCGGGCCGGCGTTGATGGCTTCTTCGCCGCTGGCGTAGAAGACGTAATTGTTCGAAGGCCCCGACACCACTACGGTGGTGTTGGTCTCGGCGAAGTTGACCGAGGTTAGTCCGGTCGACGAGGCGACTACGTTGTAAGGTCCGCCGGCCGTTGAATTTGCGGTGAAAGCCGACGAGGTAGCGTTGCCGTTCACGTCGGTGGTGTCGGTTTCAGTGGCCGTGCCGTTGGCGAAGGTGCCGCTGGCCCCGGAAGCCGGAGCAGTGAAGGTCACCGAAACGCCCTGCACCGGGTTGCTATTCGCGTCCGTGACGGTCGCTATCAAGGGGTTGGCAAAGGCGGTGCTGACGGTTGCGCTTTGTCCTTGTCCGCTGGTGGCTGTAAGGGTTGCTGGCGCACTCGCCGTATTGGTGAGCGTGAAGGTGGCTGGCGGAATTGACGCTCCTGAAGCCGTCGCCGTCACGGTGAGAGTGCCCGCCACTGTGCCCGCGGTGAGTGCCTGCGAGGTAGTTGCCACACCACTCGAGTTGGTCGTTTCCGTGTCGGTGGTGCCGCCGGTTGCGAACGAGGCTGACGCGCCTGAGGCCCCATTCACTACTGCGAAAACTACGCTTACGCCGCTTACGCCCGCGCCGGAGCCGTCAGTGACTGTCGCTGAAAGCGCGCCATATGTGGCGCCCACAGCGGCAGATTCAGTGCCACCGGCCGGGCTCGTTGCCGCGATTGCTGCGGGAGCGGTACTGGAAGACTTCTTCGAACCGATGGTGCAACTGGTGAGCAGACCCATGGTCAGGCAAACCAGAGTGAAGGCGGAAATGCTTAAGTAAGGTTTACGGTTCATAGCGACTCCCCTCCTTGCGTGGTTTTCTGGCTGACGCGTGCACGCGATTGCGGCGAGTTGGGGACGCCGGACTGGTTGCGAATGGTATACACCTGGCCGTTGGCTTTGACCGTGCGGACAATGAAGACCTGCTTGTCATTCATCGTCTTCATCACGCCGGTTAGTTCAACTGGCGCTCCAGCGGAAAGCGACAGGGCTCCCTTGCCTTGCAGGGCCCATTTTCCGAGACTGGCATCCACCTGGCCGGAGGCCGTGTCGAGCATCAGGTGGGCACCGAAAATCATTCCTGCGGCGGGTCTGGCGAGCACACTCGATACCGTGCCGGTGAGTGTGACTTCCTTAGAGATGTCATAGAACGGATGGGACTCGCGTTCGGGTTGGGCGACGAGTGGGACAGCCAGGATCGCCAATAGCAGGCCGGCCAGTAGCCCTGCGATCAGTCGAGCGGGTTGGGTGCGACGACTACTCATGGATTTTTGCTCCTCAGTCTCTGTGAAATCAGTCTCTGTGAAATCAGTTTCAGTGAAAGGTTGGGGGTTGACATTGTGGCCTGCGCAAAGTCTGGGCGCTGCCCTGCATGCGAGAGTCGTGGGACGGTGCTCAAGGTCGAAACACCGCGCGGGTCGGCTAGTTTCTGTTAAGTCGACTCACGCGCGAAATTATTTAAGGGAATTTGAACTTTCGGGATTATGTTTGCGAGCCGCGTTGACTGTCAATCTAACAGTAGGTGTTGGCATCACTGAAGTAACATGCCGCGCGGAACGGGGCCCAAAATGGGAATAAGCTCTCAGGGGGTCCCGGAGCCCAAGCATAAATAAGGGGCCGAGAGGCTATTCGCTGGTGAAGTAATCCACGGTGACCGGATTTTCGAACAGCGAATAGTCGCGGGTGACCACGGTGATGCCGCTTTCGGTGACGAAGTAGCGCTGGCGGTCGGCTTCGGCGTCGTAGCCGATGGTGGTACCTTCAGGAATGTGCACATCACGGTCGAGGATGGCCTTGCGAATACGGCAATGGCGGCCGACGCTGACGTGCGTGAACAGGATGCAGGCGTCGACTTCGGAATAAGAGTTGACGCGCACGTCGGGCGAGAGCACGGAATTCTTCACCGCGCCGCCGGAGACGATGCATCCGTTAGAGACGATGGAATCGAGCGCGGTGCCGCTGCGTCCGGCCTCGGCAAAAACAAATTTCGCCGGAGGATACTGGCGCTGGTGGGTGCGGATGGGCCAGTCTTCGTCGTACAGGTTGAAGATGGGCGAGACCGAAACGATATCCATGTTGGCTTCGTAGTAGGCCTCGAGCGTTCCTACATCGCGCCAGTAGAGCGCTTCCTTTTTGTTTTCATCGACGAAGTCGTAGGCGAAGACGCGATAGTCGTCGACCATCTTGGGCAGAATGTCTTTACCGAAGTCGTGGCTGGACTGCGGGTTCTCCGCGTCCTTGAGCAGCACTGGAATGAGCACGTCGGCATTAAACAGATAGATCCCCATCGATCCCGCGACTTTGGCGGGATTCAGCGGGTATCTCAGTTGGGTGTCTCTGGGTTTTTCTTCGAAGCCGTTGATGCGGCCGTCCTTGTCGATGTCGACCACGCCGAAGCGGTGGGTTTCTTCGGGATCGATCTGGATCGTCGCCAGGGTAATGTCGGCGGCCGAGTCGAGATGCTGCTTCATCATCTTGCCGTAGTCCATTTTGTAGATGTGGTCGCCGGAAAGAATGAGCACGTGCTTGGGTTGCTCGGAGCCGATGGAATAAATGTTCTGGTAAACCGCATCGGCCGTGCCCTGGTACCACTGGTCGCTCACCCGCTTCATGGGCGGCAGAACTTCGACGAACTCACCCACCTCGCGGCCCAGAATGTTCCAGCCTTCGCGGATGTGGCGGTTGAGCGAGAGCGCCTTGTACTGCGTGAGAATGTAGACGCGGCGCAGGTCGGAGTTCAGGCAATTCGACAGCGTGATGTCGATGATGCGGTAGCTGCCGCCGAAGGTGACTGCGGGCTTGGCCCGGTCGCGAGTCAAAGGATAGAGCCGCTCGCCGGCGCCGCCTGCCAAAAGAACCCCGAGAGTATCTTTCATGACTACGCCTCAGATCCCGACTTTATGGTATCGGTGAAACCGGAATCTTTTGTTCTCCGCCCGGCAGAAGCGACAAGAAAACAGTAGATGGTAGCACAGCGGACGAACCCATAAGGTGCGAGGCGGCAGCGAGGTAGTGGTGCAGTTGAAGCGAGGCTCGTATCAGGGCATGCCTTCAGGCATGCCGTCTGCGGCATGCAACACGCAGCCGACTTTAGCCGCTGAGGCCAAGGCGAGATGTCCCCAGCGGCTAAAGCCTTATCTTTCCACACGCCTTGACGGCATCGCTGAAGCGATGCCCTGATACGAATCTTTTCTCAAACTGCGCCACTAGCCCGAGCGTCCGATTGCCCTGTGTTGCCATTGCCCGTCACGAGCGTTCGATGCTTATAATGCGTGGCATGAATCGCGATATTACGCGGCGAGACTTTTTGAATGGAGCGCTGGCCGGTTCCGGTGCTGTGTTGCTCACCTCGGCCTTGCCCCAGCAATTGCTGGCGCGGACCGCGGCGACGAGTCCGTCAGACCCGATTCAGGTAGACCCGATTCTGGCAGAGGATGACTGGACCGGCTACGGCGGCGTGGGTGATTACGCGAACTCCAACGGCAACACGGCTGCAGTCTTTGAGGCTGGACACCAGATTCGCGATGGCGCGTTTGAGAGCTTACCCGCCAGCGTCATCGACACCGGGGAAACTTACGATTGCGTGGTGGTGGGCGGCGGCATCAGCGGTCTCGCGGCGGCGCTGATTTTTCAACGCAAAGCCGGAGAAGGCAAGACGTGCCTTGTTCTCGATAATCATCCCATCTTCGGCGGCGAGGCCAAACGTAATGAATTTCTGGTGGATGGTCACCGGCTGATCGGGCACCAAGGTTCAGCACTTTTTTGGCCTCCGTATCCGCACAGCTTTATCGCGCGATTCTATGACTCGATCGGCCTGAAGGCGCCGCGCCTGGAATATCAGAAGTGGGCCGGTCCCGCGCCGGAAATACCGCTGGCGCGCACGCCGTATCTGGGGTCGGAGCCCTACGGTCTGTACTTCAGCGCTAAATTCAGCGCGAAATTTGGGGCGAAAGTCGGCCAGCCGCAGGGAGTCTGGGTGACTGACCCCAAGAAATTGGACGGAGCGCCGATTTCGGCAAAAGCCCGCGAGGAGTTGTTGCGGTATCAGTCGGCGGACTCGGCGTCCGCGCAAAAGCCGCAGTACCGCGGCGATGCCATCTCGCGCCGGCTCGACACCATCACCCTCGAAGACTACATGATGGAAAGGTACGGCATCAGCCGCGAAACCATCCGAACTTTTTCGCCCGACGAGGGCGGAGGTTTCGGTCTCGGTCCGGACGCGCTCTCCGGCTATACCGCCTATGCCTTCGATGAGCTGGGGCCTATCCCCGAAGACGGAACGCAAATGTTTCCCGACGGCAATAGCGGCATCGCGCGGCTCATCGCCAAGACTCTGATTCCGGAATCGATTGCCGGTTCCACGTCGCTGGAAGACGTTTGTCGCAACAGTGTGAATTTTGCCGTTCTCGATCGCGCGGGAGCCGCTGCGCGCATTCGCCTGGATTCCACCACGGTATGGGTAAAGCACGACGACGATCCCGCGAAATCGGAGTCGGTAACCGTGACCTACACTCGCGGCGGGAAGGCGTACAAAGTGAAAGCGCGCTCCGTGGTGATGGCAGGCGGAAGCTGGACGACCCGGCATGTTGTCCGCGACCTTCCCGCAGATCGCAAAGAGGCTTACGCGCAGTTCTATCGCTCGCCTTGCATGGTGGCCAACGTAGCCGTGCGCAACTGGAGATTTCTTTACAAGATGGGAATTTCCGGCTGCCAGTGGTTTGACGGGCTGGGAAGTTACATGCTGGTGCGCAAGCAGGCGCTCTGCGGGGCGGATTCGCCCACGATTGGTCCCGATTCTCCGGTCGTGCTGGCGATCAAAGTTTTGTACTCGTATCCGGGCAAGACCGCCGAACAGCAGGGCCACATGGGTCGCGCGGAAATGATTTCGACTCCGTTTCGCGAGTACGAGCGGCAGATTCGTCAGCAGTTTACCGACATGTTCGCTCGATCGGGTTTCGATGCGTCGCGCGACCTCGCCGGCATTATTCTGAACCGCTGGGGGCACGCCTACGCGAGTCCCGCTCCGGGGTTCTACTTCGGCAAAGACGGCAAGCCCGCGCCAGGAGACGTTCTGCGGGCAGCCCCATTTGGCAGGATCGCTTTCGCGAATACCGATCTTTCCGGAACGCCCGATCACAAATCGTCGATTATCGAGGGCGACCGCGCCGTGGAACAGTTGCTGAGTCAAGTGTTGGCGGAGTAAACAACCAACCGGCATGTCATCCTGAGCGGAGCCGCTTTTCAGGCGAAGCGAAGGATCTCGGGCACATCAAATGTCAAACGTCTAACTATCTTTGTCGTGCTTGTCTTTTTCCAGCTTATCTTTCTCGTGCTTCTCTTTCTCTCGGTTCTCTTCGTCGATCTTGATGCGCAGCGACTTCAGGAATTTCAGATCCTGGTCATTGATCTTGAATTCAGGATTGGTGGACAGGGTGGTGACGAGCGAAGTCTTGTCGGGCGACTTTTCCCCCTGCTTGCTGACGCCGATGGTGGCTTCAAGCACCAGAAAAATGTCGTATCCGCCTTCCTTAATGCGGGAGACAACTTCAGAGATCTGCTCGGAGTCAGAAAGGGACTCGTTGATGGCGTCGCCGAGCTCTTTCATGAGTTGCTTGAGTTGTTGATCCACATGTCCCCCTGGACTGAATCGCCAGCCTACTTAACCAACCAGTAACTTGGATGCCGCCGGCGGCGGAACGGTTCGCCGCTCCCACTGGTTGCGTCATTGTAGCGCCGGAGGCTGTTAAAATCGAGGCCGTGAGCAAAGTTTCTGCCTTACGAAAGCTGGGGGTGGCGGCGAGAGTTGCCGGCAACTATGCCGGGCAGCAGGCCGGACGCAACCGCACGCTCCGCGCACTGACGGGCGCGGTCCGCACCACGGCGCGATCATTCGGGCGCGCGGCTCACCAGTTGTGGTTGGAGGTTATGGGACTCTTTTTCCTCATCATGGCCCTTGGTTTTGCGAGTGGCACCGTGAAGGAGTACGTGAAATATCATGCCGGCGAGGCGGGATCGGGCCGGTTGGTAATCGCAATCTGCGTTACGCTGACCTTTGCCTGGTTCGGTCTGAGTTCGTTTTGGCGGGCGCGAAGGAAGAGTTCGCGCCCGTGAGCCCGCAGAGTTTGGGTGAAGATCGTGGGTGAAGATCATGGTTGAAGAACAATGACGGAAAAGCTGAAGGCCCGCCCCGATCCTGCCGCAGAGATTGAAACCTCCTCGCATATCCCGGTCAATCCTCTCTACACGCCGGCCGATCTCAAAGGCTCCGACTACGAAAGTGAAGTGGGCTATCCCGGCGAATACCCCTTCACGCGCGGCGTGCAGGCCACTATGTACCGCGGGCGGCTGTGGACCATGCGGCAGTATGCCGGCATGGGTGACGCGGAAGAATCGAACCGGCGCTACAAATATCTGCTGGCGAATGGGACGACGGGGCTTTCAGTGGCATTTGATTTGCCAACGCAGATTGGGCTCGACTCCGATCATCCGCTGGCCGCGGGCGAAGTGGGCAAAGTCGGCGTGGCCATCGATTCGATCGAAGACATGCAGCGGCTGTTTGACGGCATCGAGCTAACCAAGATTTCTACATCGATGACCATCAATGCAACGGCATCGATTCTGCTCGCGTTGTACGTGGCCGTGGCGCGGCGGCAGGGCGCGGACTTAAGAAAGCTTTCGGGTACTGTGCAGAACGACGTGCTCAAGGAATACATTGCGCGCGGAACTTATATCTATCCGCCGCAGCAGGCCATGCGCGTCATCACCGACATGTTTGCCTGGACTCGCGAGCATGTGCCGGAGTGGAACACGATTTCAATTTCCGGCTATCACATGCGCGAGGCGGGATCCACGGCCGTGCAGGAAGTGGCGTTCACGCTGGGCAACGGCATGGCTTACGTAGAGGCGGCAATCAAAGCCGGGCTGGATGTAGACCAGTTTGCGCCGCGGCTTTCTTTCTTCTTCAATGCCCACAATAATTTTCTGGAGGAAGTCGCGAAGTTCCGCGCCGCGCGACGCATGTGGGCGCGCATTATGCGCGAGCATTTCAAGGCGAGGAATCCAAAATCGTGGATGCTACGCTTTCACACCCAGACGGCCGGTTCCACGCTCACCGCTCAGCAACCGGAAAATAATATTGTGCGCACCGCGATTCAGGCGCTGGCCGCCGTGTTGGGCGGAACGCAGTCACTGCACACCAATTCTTATGATGAAGCGCTGGCCCTACCCACCGAGCAGGCGGCGCGCATTGCACTGCGCACCCAGCAGGTGATCGCGTACGAGTCGGGTGCCCCGCAGACCATCGATCCGCTGGCGGGATCATATTACGTGGAGTCGCTGACCAACGAGATTGAGAAACGCGCGGCTGAATATCTGGGGAAAATCGAGGTGCTCGGCGGGATGCTGAAAGCAATCGAACGCGGCTTCGTGCAGCGGGAGATTCAGAATGCGGCGTATGAATATCAGCAGAAAGTCGATCACGAGCAAGCAATCGTCGTCGGCGTGAACCGGTTCGAAGTGGAGAAAGAAAAAACAATCCCGATTCAGCGCATCGATCCCGCGCTCGAACTGCGGCAGATCGAACGCCTGCGGGCACTGCGCGCGAAACGTGATGCCGGGCCGTGGAAATCTGCGCTGGCGGGGGTGGAAGACGCGGCGCGGTCGGGCGCGAATGTTATGCCGCGCATTCTGGCCGCGGTCGAGGCCTCGGCGACTGTTGGAGAAATTTCCGACGCGATGCGGCGGGTGTTTGGGGAGTACAAGGAAGCGGTCGTGATTTAGTAGATTCCAAGACGTGGCCGCTCGCTCTTTGATCAGGATCTTCAGGAGGGCGCTGCCTCCAGTGGCTCTCCGAGCCAACGAAATCAAATTTGAGAGGATAGTTGCTTGTCGATTGAACAGCTGGATGTCGTCGACATCATAAGCATCGATGGGAAAACAGGTCATGTTGTTCTTACGATAAGCGACCATCTGGACTGGAACGATAGTGTCGGCCACCAGACCATTCTTCAAAAGAAATTCAATAAATACTTGGCATTTGTGGAAAGCGGAGAGATTCTTTCGCGCTACCCGAAAGCGAGAGGACGGCCGATCGAGTTTAAGGTGGTTTTCAAATACAAACCCGACCAGGAGGGTGCGCGCTTCCTGGCGAGAGCATGCGAGGTCATTGAAACGGCCGGTTTGAAGCTGAGGTCAGAGGTATTTGCGAATCTCAGCCACTGAGAGCTGCATTTAGGGTAGGACACAGCAATCGCGCTGCTCGCAGTCCGCGGACAGGAGTGTCCGCGCCACATTTTTACGCAGGTTGGGCTTGCATTTCTGCGACAACTGCGTCGAGGTGGGTCAGCGTTTCTTCTACGGTCAGCGAGAACATTTCGCGGCCTCCGCCTTCGCCGGTCTCGAGCGCGGTCTTCAAATAGTGGCCGGCGATTTGTTGGGCCAGCGAGTCGGTGATGGCGTTGCCGGTGCGTTTCTTGTATTCGACCCACGCGGGATGGGGCAGAGCTACCCAGACCTTGCGGCCATCGACGAGAAACTTGATGTCCACGGCGTCGGCGTGCCGCGTGGCGATGGCGACGATCATCGCCTGATAGACGCAATGCACCGGCTTCTTCGTCCAGCGCTCAGTGGCGGTGAAGTCTGCAAACATGAATAAAACTATAGCGGAGTCGCCGGGGCCGGGGCAAACCGGCTTGAAAGATGTGGAGCGGACACTCCCTTCGGCAGGCTCAGGGCAGGCTCTGTACGCTGCCTTTGCTGTTGGAGTTGATGTTGGGATTCCGAAGCCAGTTGGGATCAAGGAACAAGGAACAAGAACTAAGGACAAAGCAAAGGCAAAAGCAGCGGACAGGAGTGTCCTCTGCACACGGAGGCTTCGGGTAACATGGAGATGTGCCGACTCGGGTTGCAAACAAGACTAAACTCAATGTTCTTCGCGCCAACCTTCTGAGCCAGATTCCCTGGCTGGTGCATGGTTTTTCCACGCGCGTGGGCGGATCGTCGCGCGCTTACGGCAAGGGCGAACTCAATCTTGGTTTCACCAAGGATGATTCCCGGGCCGCGGTCGAACGGAACCGAGCTGCGTTTCTGCATGAGCTCGGCGCGGTCGTACCCAAGCGCGGCCGCAAACCTGGCAGTTCACGAAATGCTTCGGGCAAGGCCACCAGCTCTCGTTCTCTTTCAGTCTGGCCGTTAATTACTCTGCGCCAGATTCATTCCGACATCATTCGCTGCGTCGAATCGATTCCCGACTTGACTGGCGATGGGCCAAGTGGAGACCTGATGTCCGGAGACGGCTTGATCACCGCGACTCCCGGCCTGCTGCTCGCGATTCAGACTGCCGACTGTCTGCCCGTGATTGTGGTCGACGCCAAACGGCACGCGGCGGGCGTGTTTCATGCGGGCTGGCGCGGGACCGTGAAGCGCATCGCGGAGAAAGGCGTCGGCGAAATGCATCGTCGCTTTGGCAGCCGTCCTCGCGATCTGAAGGCGTCGATTGGTCCCGGGATTCAGGGCTGCTGCTATGAGGTCGGGGAAGAGGTTCGCATCAAATTCGAATCGCAGTTTGAGTATGGAGCCAGTCTGTTTCACGAAGTCAAAGAATCCGATCCGGTGCGGGAAAAGTATCCGCTTCTGTTTCTGACCGCCCGCGCTCCCGGGCACAGCGACCTGCCGAAGAAGATATTTCTCGACCTGGTGGAAGCGAACCGGCAACAGTTGCTGGCCGCGGGTGTGCTGAAGAAGAACATCGAGGCGTCTCCGCTGTGCACGAACTGCCATCCGGAGTTGCTGTTTTCCTACCGCGCAGAAAAGGGAAAAACCGGCCGAATGATGAGCATCGTCGGATTGAGGGAACGATGAGTTCGGAGCCGCGATTTTATAACGGGTGCCCGCTCGCTCGGTTGTCGCCCAGCCACGGTTTGTTTAGGACGACCAGGAACTCCATGCCGCAGTGCTGACACTTCGCCGTGGAAAAAAGGATTGTGGAGCCGGGCCAGGAGTGCTGAGTCCACTTTTCGCAGTGGGGGCAAGCGAACTCGTGAACGGCAAGATCGAGGCGAATATCCGACATGTACGGACTCCTGTCGGGGATCGTCGGTGCGGAGTATCCAAGCCGAAAATCCAATTGATCCAGATGGTAGCCAAATGCCGACCGCTTGTCGGTGCTTTATAAGACCGGGGATAGTTCGCTGGCGTACGTAGGCTGATTTCCAGGAAATCGCCTAAAATGCGCCCAAGCCCGCGGCCCCGGCTATTGCGTTTCCTTATGCCATTTCGCGATCTGCGAGCGCATGAGTTCATAGCATTCGCAGGCTGCCTCTTCCAGCTTTCGCCGGTCGACAATTTTCACCTCACCGCGGGTGTGGATGATTAGTCCCGCCTCCTGCAGCATTCCCGCTGCTACGGTCACGCTGGAGCGGCGGGTTCCGAGCATCTGAGCCAGAAGTTCCTGAGTCAGGGGCACGATCTCCGATCCAATCCGGTCGCAGCTCATCAACAACCATCTCGCCAGGCGCTCGTTCACTTCATGCAGCCGATTGCAGGCAGCAATCTGTGTGGTCTGCATGGTCACGATCTGCCCAAACTGCTGCAGTAGCCGCTCCAGGACGGGGCACTGTCGAAGCGCCCCGATCAGCGTCTCGGCGCTGGCCCGGAAGGCGGTGGCCTCAATCTGCGCGATCGCCCGCGTGGGGGAGGTGCGAAAGCCCACAACCAGCGGGATCCCGATCAGACCTTCCTTGCCTACGAGACCCACTTCCACGCTCTTGCCGTCCGGGAAGACGCTCAGAATAGACACGAGACCACTGTTGCAGAAGTAGGCGGACTTCAAAGTGTCGCCGGGCTCATGCAGCACGTGATGAGTCTTCAAACGCACGAATTCCAGTTGGGGAACCAGCAGATCGTATTCTTTGGAAGGCAGGGCGAGCAGGATCTCGTTGTGGACGGGGTTGCCGTCGCCGTCTGCGGGAGGTGGTTTCGGAGCGGGCTTGCCGGGTGGACGGCCCTTGTTGGCCATAAAGGCTCCTTGCGCAGCGTAAAGCTGTCTGATTTTCGCAAGGAACCGTCACCGAACCGGCGCGGCGGGAAGATGCTAGACGAGACTCTTTAACCCTACTCCCTCCTGGACTTTATTGATATGCAGCACCGAACCATGGAGTGTGCGATGGGCGCAAGTGTGCGGCATCGATTTCGCCGTGGCATTTCCCTTGCATGCTTCCATTCGGACACTTCCACGTGCACACTTTCAGTCTCAATCAGCGGCGGTGCGAGGCGTCTCCACGCCGCGTGTAGGCATGCTATCGTTTCGGAGAATCCAGGCGTCTAAGTTTTTCGAGGACTCATTACTTTGAAAACAAGGCTCGCAGCAGGGCTTCTCAGCTTTGCCTTCGTCTTCGGCGCTGTCCTAGGCTCAGCGCAAGTTTCACCGGCGCAAGTGGACGCCATCTTTTCTTCCCTGAAGTCCAGCACCGCTCCCGGAGCGGCGGTTCTCGTAGTCCGCGACGGCAGGCCCGTGTTTCGCCGGGGATATGGCGTGACCGATCTGCGCACGCTGCGGCCCATCGATGCGAAAATTAATTTCCGGCTGGCGTCGTTCACCAAGCAGTTCACGGCGGCGTGCATCATGCTGCTGGCGCACGACGGAAAACTGCGTTACGACGATCATCTCACCGATTTCTTCCCCGAGTTTCCGGCTTACGGAAAAGCGATCACTGTCCGCAATCTGCTCAACCACACTTCGGGACTTGAGGATTACGGGGAACTGCTGATGAAGCAGTATCCTGACACACCGCCGGAAAAAGTACCGCAGATTCTCGACGCGGGCGTGCTGAAATTGCTGGAGCAGCAGACTAGCGGCAAGTTTGCGCCGGGCTCGAAGTGGGAGTACAGCAACTCCGGTTATGCGGTGCTGGCGATGATCGTCGAAAAAGTTTCCGGCAAGAGTTTCGGCGAGTTTCTGCACGAGAGAATCTTCGTCCCGCTAAAGATGAAGAACACGCTCGCCTACGAGAAAGGCAAGAACGAAGTGCCGCACCGCGCGTATGGGCACAGCAGAATTCAGAATGACAATGGTCAGAACGAAAATGTTCGGAACCAAAACGGTCAGAACGAAAAAGACGGCTGGCGCGAAACCGACCAGAGCCCGACCTCGGCCGTGCTGGGCGACGGCGGCATTTATTCTTCGCTCGACGACCTGGCCAAGTGGGACCGTGCCCTGCGCGAGCACACGCTGCTCAGTGAGGCGGAAATGCAGCCGGCGCTGACTCCAGTGCAGCCGACGGATGGCCCGGCGAAATTTCCCGATGGGCCGGTCGTGAGCTACGGGTTCGGATGGTTTCTTGATCCTTATCAGGATCACCAAAATCGGGCGCACAAACGCATGTCGCACGACGGCGACACCATCGGCTTCGGCACAACGATCCAGCGCTTTCCCGACGACAAACTCACGATCACCGTGCTGGCTAACAGAGAGGATATTAATCCCGAGGAACTCGCGCTGAAGGTTGCCGATCTGTACTTTGGATCAACGAAGTGAGGCGGTCAACTTAGGCACAGCCGTTATCCCCTGGACCCAGCTAATGCAAAAACAGGCCTCTATCGAATGTACGATTCTGAAGCCGTACGAATCAGCCGAATGAGTTTCACAATTGTTCTATTCTGACTGCTGTCGTCAATATTGGGAAAGCTGTATTCCGACGGAACGAGGATATTTCCTACCCTGTCCTGCCAGGGATATTCGCTGTTATCCAACCGAACGTCTCCATCATCACAAGCCGGGGCGAGGAGCTGAATTTCGTGAGCGAGATCTTTTATCTGGGAGATTTCCCACGCAGCCATTCGATTTCCGACGCTGCTATAGACAACCCTTGCGATGAGAGGGAGATTCTTGGCGACGTAGGCATGAGACTTCCTTACATTCGAATGCCCATTACTAGCGGTCAGATATGCCTTGCATACCTTCTCAGCTGCCATCTGCAGGAAATGCAGGCGGTGACATTTATGGGCGCCGGAACGAGCCAGCTTTTCTCGCGCGTCGAGATCCGACAGCGCTTGCGTGGCGTAAGCCTTCGCCCAATCTTGATCAGTTGCAGGCACGACTGTTTTACTTCAATTTTTAGGCTGGCAGTTCGCTTCCCACACTCCAACCATGCACCGTAAGGCCACTAGTGTTGTTCTGGATGTTCTCGTACTCGCTTGGTGATATCTCTACAATGAGGACCGGATATTCGATGCCGCGAGCCGGATCAGCAGGAAACAGAATCGGCTCGATGCCTCGCTCAATGGTTCCTTCTACGACCTCTAAGAGCTTGATGGGTTCCCTTGGGTCGCTCTCGTCGATAGACTCCAGCAGGCGTACGTGTTTGAGCTTGGGCTCGTTCATAAAGTGAACCTGCGCAAGGTTGTTAGCTGTCTCAATTTTGCTTTTCATCATATTTACGCACACTCAGATCATTCTTACGCCGTGGGAGGAGCCGAAGTTGTTGGCGGGACGGGATTTGCAACCGTCGCCGGCGCCACGGCGGCGCTCTCGTTGACCAGATCTTTCAATTCCTTGCTGGGCTTGAAGAAGGGAATTTTCTTGGCAGGAACATCCACGCGCTCTCCGGTCTTGGGATTGCGGCCAACCCGCGGCTTGCGCTGCCGGGTGCGGAAACTGCCAAAGCCGCGGATTTCGATCTTATCGCCGGCGCGCAGCGAGCGCACCACGCTGTCAAAGATGGTCTCCACGATCACTTCGCTGTCTTTGCGCGTAAGTTCCGCCAAACGCGAGACTTCGTCAATCAGATCGGCTTTGGTCATAACCCCTCTTCGTTCCTGATGGGTTGTTTCGCGGCGGACGGAGTCCCGCCGCCCCACCACTCATAACCTTCTCAAATTTCAGGGGTTTCACGCAAGTCACGGGGCGGATGCCCGGAATATCTCGGCGGCGCACGAATCCTGGCTCATTTCGCCCGGATGAGTTCCTGCACAAATTCTTCCACATCAACCGCCTCGACTCCCTTGGCGATCGCCGGGGTGGAAATCTGGCTCTGGGACTTGCGATGAACCACGATCAGTCGATCCGTCCGGTTCCCCGCCGCACGCTGCAGCGAGGTCATCGGCGCCGCCATTTCGGGCCGGACCGTTTTTCCTGCCTTAGCCTCCACCAGCCATAATCTCGCGTTGGGCCGCGGAATGAGAAAGTCCACTTCCAACCCCTGCTGATCGCGAAAATAATAAAGTTCTTTGCGCCGTCCGCGTTCGCTCTGGCTCTTCAGGATTTCAGACGCGATAAATCCTTCGAACAACGCCCCCAGAAACGGAGAACGTTCCAGTTCCGCTGACGAAGCCACCCCCAACAGATAACAAGCCAGCCCGGAATCACCGATGTACATTTTCGGCGACTTGATCAGCCTCTTTCCGAAGTTTTCGAAATACGGCGGCACCAGAATGACCTGGCCGGTCACTTCCAGGATATGCAGCCACTCGCCGATGGTGGGAACCGATACGCCAAGGGGCGCGGCCAGGTCGGTCTTATTCAGAATCTGGCCGTGGCGGCTGGCCAACAGGGCGAGAAAGCGGCGAAAAGTTACGAGGTCCCGCACGTTAGTGATCGACCGGACGTCTCTCTCTAGATAGGTCTGCAGATAAGAAGCGAACCACAAATCCCGGCTCTTCGGACGGGCGAGCACCTCGGGAAATCCCCCATGCAGTAAGGTCACTTTGGCGGTTTCCGCCAGGCTGAAAGGTAGCAACTGCAGAACCGCCGCCCGCCCTGCCATGGATTCGGTGATCCCGCGCATCAGCGGAGCTTCCTGCGAACCCGTGAAAAGCCACTGCCCCATCCGGCGCGGGTGCGAGTCGATCAGGGTGCGAACGTAATCCAGCAATTCGGGAGTGTTCTGGATCTCGTCGAACACCACCGGCGGCCGCAGCGCTTCCAGAAATGCGCGCGGATCGCTGCGAACGCGGGCCTGCACGTCCGGGTCTTCGAGCAGCACGTACTGCGACCCGGGAAACAGGTTGCGGAGAAGGGTCGTCTTGCCGGAACGGCGCGGGCCGGTCAACACCAGCGCGGGGAAGTGACGAGCCGCATCCATCGCCACCTCCGCCAATTTTCGTAAGACATATCGCACTTGAGAAATATAAACTACAACTTTATATTTCTCAATACAAAAAATGGAGGAGGCTCAGAGCGGGCAGGGATAGCGCCAATTGTATTATTGAGTAATATAAACTACAACTTTATATTACTCAATAGCGATTGGTCGGGCCTAATCTGATAGGCTCCAGTATGCATGCGGGCTTTGGCCGGGGCACGCCACTACCGGTGCGACAACGATTCCGAAAAAATGTGCAAGCCTTGCTTACTTCCACAGATAATAAAATCCCACCTGCTGCTCCAGCATCTTCTCGCGCGATGGTAAATACTGGGAAACATCGCCGAGCAACAGATCCATCAGGGTCTTGCGGTCGCGATCCGGATGCACCAGCGTGGGCTCACCCCGAATGCCCACCGACTTGGCGGTGTCGTCCACGACCGTCTCGAAGTCGCCGACGCCGTCGATCAGGTTCATCGACTTGGCCTGCTCGCCGGTCCAGACCTTGCCATTGGCGATCGCCTTCACGTCATCGTATTTCAGTCCCCGCCCGTCAGCCACGGCGTGGACGAACTGTCCGAACATGTTGTTGATCAAATCCTGCATGTAAGCCTGCTCGGCGGGAGTGAGGTCGCGGGCCGGGTTGCCCGTGTCTTTGAATTCGCCGGTCTTAATGACCACATTCTTCAGCTTGGCCCACTTCAGCAGGTCGCCGTAGTTCATCCACTCTGCAATCACACCAATGGAGCCCACAATGCTGCCCGAGTCGGCATAAATCTTGTCCGACGCCGAAGCCACGTAGTAAGCGCCGCTGGCGCCCACGGTTTCAATCGAGACGACGATTTTCTTCTTCTTCTCGCTGCGAATGCGCTTGACCTCGCGATAAATCTCCTCCGACGCAGCCACGCCGCCCCCGGGCGAATTGACGTGAATAATGATGGCCTTGATCGAGGAATCGTCGGCAAACTTCTTAAGCTGCCCAACCACCGGCTGCGGAGACAGAATCACGCCGTCAAGATCGACCACACCGATCTTGTCGCCGAATCCGGAAATGCCGGCATCCGCGCCTCCAGCGTGCAGCGTCAGATAAACCAGCGCGAACACGGCCAGTACGAAGAGGAAAAAAGCTCCTCCGCCGATCAGAACCCAGAGCAGGGTGCGCGAGCGTGCTTCAGACATGAAGAAAGTTTAGCACTTAGAGAAGTTTCGAGTTTCTGGTTTCTAGAGATGCGCAGTCTGACACGGGTCGGGAATAATTAGGTCGTAGGAAACGACTTGGGACGAACGGATCGGGAAGAGCGGGGTTGGGAAGGGCACGGCTTCCAGCCGTGCCGTACGATCCGACAATCGATTTGGGCTTTAGCCCCTGAGGGCCGCGGACCTCGTCTGTGACTCATGAACAATGACTCGCAGCGCACCCCGTTGAATCCCCAACTCTACAGGTGTCTGGCAGACATATTCGCCGTCGGCATAAACGTCGAGCGGATGCTCGGTCTCAACCCGCACCCGGCAGGTTTGAAAGTACTCGACTTCCGGGACGTTCAAATGGTTGCCGCTATAAACGGTCGGAAACAACCGCAAGAGTCTGAAGCGATCGACCGCGCCCACGATGCAGACGTCAAGCAGGCCATCGTCCATTTTCGCGCGAGGCGCGATCTTCATCCCGCCGCCATACAACGGAGTATTGGCGAACGCGGCCAGGATGCTGGGCCGATCGCTGCGCGTGGTCCAGACTGGGCGTTCGCGGTTGGCTGGGCAAACCACCGGCGGACTGCTCTCAAGTGGGTTTTCGGCCGGCACTTGAGAGGAAGTCAGAATCTTTGTAGGGAGTGGGGCGAAGGTGAAAATCGACGGAGCCAGGCTCAACACGTAACCGCCATGCCCGCGCAACCACCGAGGCAACCGGTTGGCCCGCGCGGCCACTTCGCCGTCAAGTCCAACACCCGCCACGCAAGCGAAGTAGAGAGGACCCGATAGCAAGTCGCGCACAGGTGTATGTGGCGCGGACCTGCCCTGAGCAATAGCCGAAGGTGCCCCGCCCGCGCTCCCGAGCGGAGCAATAAATCCCAGATCAATCGCGCGCACGTTCTCTGCGGGAATATGGCCCGCGTCCCCGCAAAATCTCCGCCATGCCGCCAGCGAATCGCGCACGCTGCGCAGTCCAAGCGCGCGCGCAAAGTCATTCCCACTGCCCTCCGGCACGACGAGCACCGGCAACCCGAGTTTGACCAGTTGTCCTAGATGGCGATGAACCGTCCCGTCGCCGCCGAACATCAGGATCACATCGGCGTCGTCGCTGGAAGCCGGCATGCCCATCCGCCATTCAATGCTGTTGGACGAGCCCTGATCAAACTGAAAAGGCTTCAGGTTCTTCAGAGAGCATCCCAGCCCGAGAATGGCCGCCGCGCGCATGTGCCAGGGAGACAGTAGCAGAGTCGCCGCGAGGTGAGGACCCTACCAACTAATCACTGCGATCCGGAGCTGCTTGCCAACCCTTAACGGTAACCTCATTGGGGACGACGCAGTTTGCACGAAGAACGGTTCCTTCAGCACGTGATCGTCGACTCTCACTGAACCCTGCTTCAGTTTTCTGCCAGCATCGGTTGTGGAAGCCGCGAGCCCGCACCGGACCAAAACGCGGTCTACTCTTACAGTTACCTCGCTGCCGTGATTGCCCTGGGAAACATACCCTGCGATCTCGGCTAGGGCGATGAAGACTTCTTCCGCGCTCTCCGGCACTTCGCTTTTCTGGAACTGCTTCGCCCAATCGTCCGCTGCTTTCGCCGCCGACTCTGACGAATGAAAATCCACGACGATCCTTCGCGCCAGATCCTTCTTCGCCAGCATGGGATGCGTCTCGCGTTTCATCTTCTCGATGTCGGCGACCTGCACATCCGTCAGCAGTTCGTAATACCGCCACATCATCTCGTCGGAGATGCTCATGATCTTGCCGTACATCTCGAGTGGTGGTTCGTGGATGCCGATTGCATTGCCCAGCGACTTCGACATTTTTTGCACACCATCCAGGCCTTCGAGAATCGGTGTGGTCAGCACGACCTGCGACTCCTGACCGTAGGAGCGCTGCAGTTCGCGGCCGACCTGCAGGTTAAACTTCTGGTCAGTGCCGCCGAGTTCCACGTCGGCTTCAAGCGCGACCGAGTCATAGCCCTGCACCAGCGGATAGAGCAGCTCATGCACGGAAATAGGCTTCTCTTCCTGAAAGCGTTTGTGAAACTCCTCACGCTCCAGCATCTGCGAGACGGTGTACTTGGCCAGGAGGCGCACGAAATCGTCGGCCGTGAACTGGCCCATCCAGCGCCGGTTGAAATCGATCACCGTCTTCTGCGGATCGAGAATCTTGAAGACCTGCGTTTTGTAAGTCTCCGCGTTTTGCTCTATTTGCTCGCGACTGAGTGGCGGGCGCGTGATCGAACGGCCCGTCGGATCGCCGATCATGCCGGTGAAATCGCCGATCAGAAAAATGGCAGTGTGGCCAAGATCCTGAAAATGCTTAAGTTTGCGCAGCACGACCGTGTGCCCGAGGTGCAGATCGGGAGCAGTCGGGTCCATCCCCAGCTTCACGCGCAGGGGTTTGCCGCTAGCGCGCGATTTCTCCAGCTTGGCGCGCAGTTCGGACTCGCGGATGATTTCCGCAGAGCCTTTCTTAATGTAAGTTAGCTGTTCGTCGACAGGTGCGAAGGTTGACATGAGAAAGAACATTATAAGGAATGCGGAAGGCAGAAGTCAGAATGCAGAAGTTAAAATGAAAAAAGTCAAAATTGAAAAAAGTTGAAATGCAAAAACTGGAATTGATCGCGATGCCGGATGTTGCGAGACGACGATGACGATGACGTCGATGTTTTCCGTGCGACGGGCGATCGCCGCAGATATCCCACGACTGCAGGAAATAATTGAGGCGTCAGTGCGCGGGCTGCAGGCCGAAGACTATACTCCCGCGCAGATTGAGGGAGCGCTGCAGTCCGTGTACGGCGTGGACAGCCAGTTGATCGCGGACGGAACGTATCTGGTCGCGGAGGCGCCCGCGGAACCAGATCCCGGAATTGTCGCGTGCGGGGGATGGAGCAAGCGCAAGACTCTCTATGGAGGCGATCAGTATGCGGGACGAGAAGACTCGCTGCTCGATCCTTCGCGAGATGCCGCCAAGATTCGCGCTTTCTTCGTGCATCCAAAATGGGCGCGGCGCGGGATTGGCAGTCTGATCCTGCAGGCGTGTGAAGATGCCGCCAAGGCCGCCGGTTTCATGCGATTGGAAATGGGAGCGACGCTGAGCGGCGTGCCGTTCTACAAGGTGAAGGGATATGTGGAAGTTGAAAATCAGGCCGCACCACTCGGCAATGGGGAAACACTGGCGATCGTGAAGATGACGAAAACTCTCAAATAGACTGCCCGGCAGAGGCCACTACAAGAAAGGCGTCTCTTCACTCTGAATCCTGACTTCTGCTCTGGCTTAGCCCGAACCGACGTCCGACAATTTCGAAGTTTCCGCGCAGCACAATATTGATCGCTTCCGTGTATGCCAGATGTTCCTGCTCCAGAATCCGCGCCGCGAGCGTGTGTTCGTCGTCGCTGTCGAGCACCGGGACCGACTTCTGCACGATGATTGCTCCGTGGTCGAGTTCCTCGTCCACAAAATGAACCGTGCAGCCAGAAACTTTCACGCCATAAGCGAAGGCTTGTTCCTGGGCTTCGAGGCCGGGAAATGCGGGCAACAGCGAAGGATGGATATTCAGAATCCGGTGCGGAAATTGTTGCACGAACCATGGAGACAGCAGCCGCATGTATCCGGCGAGGCAGACCAGATCGACGCCGTGCTGCTGCAGTGCTGCCACAACTTCGCGGTCGTGTTCTCCGCGCGGCTTGCCCTTCGAGGGGATGACCAGCGCATTCAGGCCGCGCTGGCGGGCAGTTGCGATCCCCGGCGCGTCCGCCGTGTTCGAGATGACTACCGCGATCCGCGCGTCGGGGATGCGGCCCTCGTCAATGCTGTCGGCGATAGCGAAGAAGTTCGAGCCGCGCCCGGAAAGGAGTATGCCCAGAGAATGCATCGTTGATTGCTGATTGTTGATTGCTGATTGAAAACCGCAGGTTCCTAAGATTTTCAATCAGCAATCAACAATCAGCAATTGCTTTTAGCTGTACGTGACTTTGCGCTCGCCCTTGACGATCCGCCCGATCGTATAAGCTTTCTCGCCCACACGCTCCAGCACCGACTGGGCCTTCTTGAATTTCGCCGAGGGAACCACGAGCAGCATTCCCAGGCCCATGTTGAAGGTCCGCAGCATCTCGTCCTGAGGAACGCTTCCCAATTGCTGCAGATGTTCAAACAACGGCAGCACAGGCCACGTTCCCAGTTCGATCACAGCGGCCGTACCCCGCGGCAAGACACGGGGCAAGTTCTCCGTAATGCCGCCGCCGGTAATGTGCGCCAGCGCTGCCACACATTGCGCATCAATCAATTTTCGGAGCGCCGGCCAGTAGCTCTTGTGCGTGCGCATCAATTCGTTGCCGACTTTGTTCTTGATTTCGTTGACGTAAGTCTCCGCCGAGTAATGCGCAACTTCGAAGAGCAGCTTGCGCGCGAGCGCATATCCGTTGGTGTGCAGACCGTTCGAGGGCAGGCCCAGGATGATGTCGCCAATCTGCACGTCCTTGCCGGTGATGATTTTTTCGCGCTCCACCACTCCAACAATAAATCCGGCGAGATCGTATTCTCCATCGGGATAAAATCCCGGCATCTCGGCAGTCTCGCCGCCGATCAGCGCGCAGCCGTTGTGCTTGCAAGCGTCGGCGATGCCTTCGACCACTTTCTCCGCAATTGACGGATCCAGTGTGCCCGTGGCCAGGTAGTCCATGAAAAACAACGGCGCCGCTCCCTGCACAGCAATGTCGTTCACGCAGTGGTTGACCAGGTCGGCGCCGACGGTGGAGTGCAGGTTCATCTCAAAGGCGACCTTCAATTTTGTGCCCACGCCATCGACGCTGGAAACCAGCACGGGGTCGGTGTACTTCGTTTTGTCGATGGAGAACAGGCCGCCGAAGCCGCCAATTTCGCTCAGCACGCCTCGAGTAAAAGTTTTATGCGCCAGATACTTGATGCGCTGCTTGGTGCGGTTGGCGCGGCTGATGTCCACCCCGGCATCGGCGTAGGTAATCGGCGTCGGGCTGGGTGTGGGAGTCTTGGCCACAGGTTTCTTCCGTGTATTGCTTTGTAATCCGTGCGTGGGGTCAGTGCCGGGTGCCCAAGCTATAAGCTGAGGCCGCTCATTGTAGCACGTTCAATGCAGCACCTTGGGAGCCAGCAGGGCAGGTTGGAAATCTCGAACGGACTTCCGGACTTCGATTCGGCGAACGGATTTCGATTCAGTGATGAATACTGAATACACCGCCTCCGCATTCCGCGGACGCGCACGCCCGTTCGCCAACGCGGGCCTGGACTAGTGGGAGATGAAGTCCGAGAAAAAGTAGGCCAAGACTCCGAACAATGCCAGGCCGGAGATCCCGTAGGCAGTGAGAACCCACGCTCCGCGGCCTTCATGTTTCCTTATGCTTGAAGTTATAGTAGAGGACTGCTCGGAATCAACAGATGAGACAACAGGGGCCCGATCTTCCATGCAAAACCTCCGACGGAAAGATCGTGGCGCAAGTACATTATGCGTCACGCCTGCCTCGCGTCATGGCGAAGCAAGAATATCTAAGCGGAATTTTACCCCGGATTTGGGTTCTTTGGAGATAAAAATGTGACGGGGGTCGCAGTAACAATATGCAAGACAGTGTTCAAAATGTGACTATTCTGCGCTTCCCGTTCTCTTGACCGCCGGTCCGCTCTTCACTGAACGTTAATTGTTCTACGGCTGTGCGAACTCCGTTCTTGAACGGTTGAAAATGGACGATGCTTGCTTTGCTAATCGCGGCAGCTTGGCTTGTGCTTTCTAAGATCCGGCAGTTCTGGCCGAGATTACATTGAATACGCGTGAAGGTTCCATCGCTGTAGTCGATACGAAGCAGCGAAACAGGATATCCATCTGAGCTGCTCTGGGCGATGCAAAGACAGCTAAGCAAGGCGATAGCTAGTACGATAAGTTTCTTCATTTTCCACCTCTCTGCGATCACGATAATGGGCAGGGCTGGGTGGGAAAAGTTCCGAAAGTAACGGCGCTACAATCGTGCCCTCGTCGCCCTGCGCAACACGCCCTCACCGCTACATGGGATAATGACTAGGTTCGCCTAAATCTTATGCGCAATCGTTGCCTTGCTCTTTTCTCATTGTGTCTGCTGACCGGCGGCGCAAGTTCCCAGCAGCCCAGCCAAACGCCGTCGGCCTCCGCGCCTGCATCTCAAAGCTCCAGCGCGGCGGCTCAACCGAAGCAGGCCGTTAAGACTCCTGCCGCGGCGGCCGCGGAAAAAGCTGCCGACGCGGTGAAGTCCGATGCCAAGGCTCGCGATTATTCGCAAGAGTCTTTTGTCATCGAGCAGATGCACTCGCGCTATCGCTTCGAGGCCGACGGTACCGGACGCAAAGATGTTACCGCCCGCATCCGCGTGCAAAGCGAAGCTGGCGTTCAGCAGTGGGGACAATTGCAGGAAGGCTATAACTCCGCCAACGAGCGCGTCGAAATTCCCTACGTGCGCGTGCTGCAACAGGACGGCACCGTGGTCAAGGCAGGCGACGATGCCGTGCAGGACCTGAGCGCTCCCATAGAGCGCGAGGCGCCCGTCTACACCGATTACCGGCAGAAGCACATCACCGTTCCCGGCCTGCGTCCCGGCGACGTGCTGGAGTACGACATGGTCACGGTGATTCACACGCCCCTGGCCGCCGGACAGTTCTGGACGGAGTATGAATTCGACAAGACCAACATCGACCTGGATGAAACCGTTGACGTAGACGTCCCGGTAGGCCGCAACCTGAAGCTGAAGTGCAAGCCGGGGATGGATCCGACGATCACGGAAGCCAACGGCCGCCGCGTCTACCACTGGTCGAGTTCGCATCTCGAACGGGAAGACGACTCGGCCAAGGCCAAGGAAGACAAGAAGAAAAAGAAACACCACGACGACGACCGGCCGGATATCCAACTCACAACCTTCGAAACCTGGGAGCAGATTGGCCGCTGGTATGCGGGCCTCGAAAAAGATCGCCGCGCGCCCACGCCCGATGTGCGCGCCAAGGCGCAGGAGTTGACCAAGGGCCTGAACACCGATCTCGAAAAAACCGAAGCCCTCTACGATTTCGTAGCGAAAAATTTCCGCTACGTCAGCCTATCGCTGGGAGTCGGGCGCTACCAGCCGCATGCCGCCTCCGACGTGCTCCACGACCAGTACGGCGACTGCAAGGATAAACACACGCTCCTGGCATCGCTGCTCGAGGCGGAGGGTCTGCACGCCGACTCCGTGCTGATCAATTCCAGCCGCAAGCTTGATCCCGACGTTCCTTCGCCCTCGCAGTTCGATCACGTCATCACCATGCTGCCCATGGGGCAGGGGACCAACCCGGAGGGCAAAAAAGAAGAAGTCTGGATGGACACGACCGCCGAGGTCGCGCCCTTTCGTCTGCTGTCGTATTCGCTGCGTAAGAAACAGGCATTGGTGATTCCTCCAGTCGCCCCGCCGTCCAATGTCGCGCCTCATCTGGAAGAGACGCCCGGCGACACTCCCATGCCAGATGTCGAAGCCTCCGAGATCACGGGCAAAGTCAACGACATCGGTAAGCTCGAAGCCCACGTCCACTACGAGTTTCGCGGCGACGAAGAACTGCTGCTGCGTTCTGTCTTCCGTCGCGTGCCGCAAGCCAACTGGCAACGCGTCGCGGAAAACATTAATAGCGGCCTGGGCGGCGACGTCAGCAACGTCAAGGTGAGCGATCCGGCGGCGACCCGCGAGGCGTTCACGCTTTCCTACGATGTTTCGAAAGTGAATTTCCTCGACTGGTCCAAGAAGAAAACAGACATCGCTCTCCCGCTGGTGCAGTTCAATCTGCCCGACGTCGATGACGATGACACCGATGCCGACCCTCTGAAGCTGGGCCCGAAAGCGGAGTACTCCTACAAGATCACGCTGGAGTTACCCGCCAAATACACGGCACACGCGCCGCTGGCGTTCTCGCTGAAACGCGACTACGCGGAATACCTGGCGACATATAAAGTTGAAGGCGATGTCTTCACCGCGGGCCGCAAGCTGACTCTGCGCGAGGATGAACTCCCCGTGGCGCGCGCGGAGGATTACGAATCGTTCCGCCGCGCCGTGGTCTCCGACCTGGCGCAGCACTTGTCGGTCGAAAGCTCGGTGGCGGGAGTGCCTGTCCCACCCCCCGACATGAAGGCCGACGACTTGGTCGACAGCGCCCGCGCCGCCGCGGAAAATGGCAACTTTCCCGTGGCCATCGTCCTGTTGAAGCGGGCAACGGAGGTCGATCCCAAGAACAAATTCGCGTGGAACAATCTGGGCCTCATCTATTTGCAGATGCGCGACAGCGATCAGGCGATCGCCGCTTTTCAGAAGCAGATTGAAGTGAATCCTTACGACGAGTTCGCCTACAACAATCTCGGCCGCGTGTATTGGAATGACCGCAAGTATGACGACGCGGTGAAGGCCTTCAATAAACAACTGGAGAACAATCCCCTCGACAAGTTCGCCCACGCCAACCTGGGCCAGATGTATGCCGAGTGGCATAAATACGATCTGGCCGTCGCCGAACTCGAAAAGGCTGTGGCCGTCACCCCTGACAGTGCTCAGGGCAGCGCCGAGTTGCAGGTGAGCCTGGGCGATGCCTACCTGAATCTTGGGCAGGACGACAAGGCGCTTGCCACATTCGATCACGCCGTAGAACTCTCCCCCGCGCCGCTGATATGGAACAACATCGCCTACCAGTTGTCGCTAAAAAATGCTCATCTCGACCGCGCCCAGCAGTATGCCGAGTCCGCGGTTTCAGCCACGGCCGCCGCCCTGCGCAACGTTTCGCTCGATCGCCTCTCGAACAACGACTTGCCTCTGGTTCGCTCGTTGATCGCCTACTGGGACACGCTGGGCTGGGTACATTTCGGCGAAGGCAATTTTCCTAAGGCTGAAAAGTATGTCGCGGCCGCATGGGCGCTGGGCCATCACGGCGAAGTCGGCGACCATCTGGGGCAGATTTACCAGAAGCGCGGCGAGAAAGAGCTCGCCTTGCGCGCCTATGCGCTGTCCATGAATGGACTGCGCCCCACGCCCGAGACGCGCGGCCGCTTGGCGACGCTGGCCGGAGGAGAAGCCAAGGCTGACGCACTTGTGGCGCGCTACAAGGACGAACTCGAGCGCCTCAGCACCATCGACCTGGGCAAGGCCACGCAAACCGGCAACGCCGATTTCTTCGTCCTTTTAAGTGGCGGCGGAGGCGCAGCCGCAAAGGTCGACAGTGTGAAGTTTGTCAGCGGAGACGAGAAACTGAAGTCCTTCACCGACGCGCTCAAAACCGCCGACTACCACCTCACCTTCCCCGACGACACGCCGGTAAAAGTCTTCCGCCGCGGCACGCTCTCTTGTGCAATCGCCACCGGCAAGTGCGAGTTCGCGCTGGTGCTGCCGGATGATGTGCGGTCGGTGGACTAGCAGAGATTGTGGAGCCCCGGACGCCTTCGTCCGGGGTCGCGCGCAGCGCGCTGCGACGATTGATCAACAGCGATTTTTAGGGTACAGCCAACTCTATGGCTTTCGTTGACTTGCCTCCATCGCGGACGTAAGATTCGCGCCAGTGATCGGCCAAACCATCTCGCACTACCGCATCACCGAAAAGCTCGGCGGCGGTGGGATGGGTGTCGTCTACAAGGCCGAAGACACACGACTGCATCGCTTCGTTGCCCTCAAATTCCTGCCAGAAAACGTGGCCCGCGACCCGCAAGTGCTCGCCCGTTTTCAACGCGAGGCTCAAGCCGCATCTGCACTGAACCATCCCAACATCTGCACCATTCACGACATTGGCGAGCAGGACGGCCAGGCATTCATCGCGATGGAGTTTCTGGATGGTGCGACCCTGAAGCACCGTATCGCTGGCAGTCCGATGGAACTCGAAACGCTGCTGTCGCTGGCAATTGAAATTGCCGATGCACTCGACGCCGCCCACTCCAAGGGCATCGTGCATCGCGACATCAAGCCTGCCAACATCTTCGTCACCGACCGCGGCCACGCCAAAGTTCTTGATTTCGGGCTGGCCAAGATGGTGCCGAAACGCGGTTCCGCAAGCCAGATTGCATCGGCCAGCACCGTAACGGATTTGATCGACGAACAGCATCTGACCAGTCCCGGCTCGATGATGGGCACGGTCGCATACATGTCGCCCGAGCAGGCGCGTGCGAAGGACTTGGATTCCGGCACAGATCTGTTCTCATTTGGAGCCGTCCTCTATGAGATGGCTACTGCCCAGTTGCCGTTTCGCGGCGACAGTACAGCCACCATCTTCGATTCAATCTTGAACCGTGCCCCCATACCTCCGGTGCGGCTGAATCCCGACCTGCCGCCCAAACTGGAAGATATTGTTAGTAAGGCTCTGGAGAAAGACCGCAACCTGCGCTACCAGAGCGCGGCGGAGATGCGAGCCGACCTGCAGCGCTTGAAGCGCGACACGGATTCCCGCAAGGCTCCGGTTTTGCCTGAGACGGCGTCGGCTTCTCGCAAAGGACGGGCGCCGTGGGTCGCTGCTGGGATTTACGGCGTTGTCGCAATCGCCCTTATAGCCATCTACTTCTGGCGGTCTAGTAATTCTGCCGCTCCCTCCGTTGATTCTGGAAAGCCGGTTGCGATCGCAGTCCTGCCCCTGCAAAACATGAACGGGGATTTCAACATCGACTACCTCCGTTTCGCGCTCGCCGATGAACTGTCGAGCGTGCTGACGTATTCACGATCGCTGGACGTACGGCCTTCGTCGCTCACTCGCAAGTATGTGGCGCTGGATGTCGATCCAAGAAAAGTGGGCGAGGAACTGCGCGTGGGGCGGCTGCTGCAAGGCCATTTCATGAAGCAGGGCGATCAGCTGACGGTGACGCTGGAAGCGATCGACGTGCCCACCGAACGGGTGATGTGGCAGACCACGGTTGCGGCGAAGGCCGAGGACCTGATTGGATTGCAGGAGCAGCTGACCGCGCAGGTGCAGCACGGCTTGCTGCCGATTCTGGGAGGCGCAGGCGGTGCAGCGGAGTCGGCGGCGTCGCGGCCCAAGAACCAGCAGGCATATGACTTCTTCTTGCGCAGCGTGGCGGTGCCGCACGATCCGGCGCCGAACAAAGAAGGAATCAAAATGCTGGAGTGGGCCGTGGGGATCGATCCGACTTACGCTCCAGCGTGGGAGGCTCTAGGGCAGCGTTACTATTTCGATTCGACGTACGGCGGCGGCGGGGAGGAGATGTTCCAGCGGTCGCAGAGTGCCTATGAGCGAGCCTTGTCGCTTGACCCCAATCGCATGATGGCGGCGAGCAATTTGATTACAAACCAGTCGGAACGAGGCCAGTTGGTGCGCGCTTACGACGCCGCGACCGATCTTGCCCGGCGGCGCCCGCAAAGTGCCGACGCGCACTTCGCACTAAGCTACGTCCTCCGCTATGCGGGGATGCTGGAACAGTCGATGCAGGAGTGCAAAATTGCGCGGCAACTCGATCCGGGGAATTTCGCATTCCGCTCATGCGCGTGGTCGTTCCTCGAGATGGGCAAGACCGACGGGGCGAGGGACTTCGTACATTTGGATGCAGGATCAGAGTGGGCCGCGTGGGTGACTCCTTATGTGTATCTGGCCGAGGGCAATGTTGCCCAGGCGCGTGAAGCGGCGATGAGCATAGGGAAAGGGTTGTCTTACCATCGCGAGTTGATGCAGGCGTGCACGGCGGCGCACCGGCCTGCAGACCTAGCCAAGATTGTGCACGAGAGCGAAGCCTCGGTGATGATGGAACCGGATGCCGAGGCGTGGTATCACCTGGGGGAACTCATGGCGTATTGCGGTCAGAAGGAGCCCGCTCTGCGGCTGCTGAAGGCCGCCGTGCAGCAGAACTATTGCGCGTACTCAGCGTTGCTCGATGATCCGCTGCTGAAAGACTTGCGCAAGGAAACGGCGTTCAACGAACTGCTGGCGGCCGCGAGAAACTGCCAGGCGGTCTTGAAGCAAGGCCCGCAGTAGGGTAGTTGTCAGTTCTCTTTTACCTCGAGTTCACTCTCTATGCGGAATCCTAAGTGGAGGGCGCTTCACGCCACAGGTCGAAAATCGGGATAAAGCCAATCATCCCGGCAAAGGATTCAAGCCTTAGCCGCTAATCTCCGCACCGACGTTTGTGCCAAGCCGTCGCCCGCTCGTAAGCATGCGCTAACCGCAACACCAAATCCTCCCGCCAGTGCGGCCCCGCAATCTGCATTCCGATTGGCAATCCGCCCCGCGTAAATCCGCACGGAACCGAGATCGCCGGCAATCCCCACACATTGAAGGGTCTTGTATTCCGCAGCAGTTTGAGTTCGGCGGGACGCAGCGCGTCAGGATCCGCCTTCAGGCCGGCAATCGCCGGCGCGGGCGCGGGAGTGGTTGGGGTCACCAGCACGTCCACATCGACGAAAACTTCGGCGATGTTGCGGCGGGCTTCTTCCAACTCGCGGCGGCGCTGAATGTACTCCGCCGCCGTAATCGCCTCGCCGCCGCGAATGCGCCGCAGAGTTTCGGGCTGGTACAGCTCTGGGCTGCGGGCGACGTTCTCGGCGTGATGGGCATAGGCCTCGGCCGCCGGCAGCGTTCGGTCGGTAGGTACACCATTAGTCACACCGAGTTGCACTTCTCTTATCTCCGCTCCTAAACTCGAAATCTCCCGCAAGGCGCGGTCGATCGCCGAGGCAACCTCGGGGTCGAGGTCGTCGAAGAAATATTCGCGCGGCACGCCCACGCGCAATTTTGTCGCACCCTCGCGCAAACCCGACAAATAATCCGCGACGGGAATATCCACCGAGCCAACGTCGTCCGCATCGTATCCCGCAATCGCCTGAAGCACGATCGCTGCATCCTCCACGGTCGCCGCCAGAGGGCCAACATGGTCGAGCGACCGCGACAGCGGAATCACTCCCCGGCTCGACACACGTCCGTAGGTCGGCTTCAGGCCCACGCAACCACACAGCGCGGCCGGTTCGCGAATCGAGCCCGCCGTGTCGGTGCCAATCGCAGCATAGGCGAGACCCGCCGCGACCGCGGCCGCCGACCCTCCTGACGATCCGCCCGCAATCCGACTGAGGTCCCGCGGATTGTGCACATCGCCAAAGTGGCTGACCAGCGAACTCCCGCCGTAGGCGAACTCATGCAGATTATTCTTTCCGATGATGACTGCTCCCGCCAGCCGCAGGCGGCGGACAACTTCCGCGTCATGCTCCGGAACATTCACGCCCGGAACGTGATCTTTCAGCAGCGCGCTGGCCGCAGTGGTGCGAACACCGGCCACGTCGATCAGATCCTTCAGCGCCACCGGGACCCCATGCATCGGTCCGCGCCACTCCCCGCGCAGAATTTCAGCTTCCGCCCGCTGCGCCTCAGCCAAAGCAGAATCCGCCATGACCGTGATAAACGCGTTGAGCTCTGGATTCCCCTTCTCGATGCGCAAAAGACAGTCCTGCGTAATTTCGACAGGAGAGATTTCTCTCCGCCGCAAGCCTTGCGCGAGTTCGGAAATCGAGGTGAAGCCAGTCATGAGGTCAGTTACTAAGTCCGAGCCCATTGTAAAGGCAGGGCGTTTTTCCTCTGTGTTCTCTGTGTCCTCCGTGGTTCAAGTTTTGTTCACCCATCCCGGAGATCGAAAGTCCTATAATCAAAAATTAGTTCTGCTGAGAGCGAGAGAAGAACATGGCAGAGATGACGATCGCGCCCGTTGCAACGCACGGCTTTTTCGTGGATGGCCGATGGCATGACGATGGAGACGTCGTCGAGATTCGCGCGCCCTACGACGGCACCGTGATTGCCCGCGTCGTGCAAGGCCGCCATGAGCACGCCGAGGCGGCCATCGCCGCCGCTGTCAAAGCTTTTGGAACTACCCGGCGACTGCCCGCCTTCGAGCGCCAGCGCGTGCTCCGCCAGATCTCCGCCTTCATGACGCAGCGCAAGGAAGAATTTGCCCGCACCCTCGCGCAAGAAGCCGGCAAACCCATCAGGGCCGCCCGCACCGAAGTCGAGCGCGCTATCTTCACCTTCAACGTGGCGGCCGAAGAAAGCACCCGCATCTACGGCGAATATCTCCCACTCGACACCCAGGAATTCACCGCGGGACGGTGGGGAATCGTCCGCCGGTTTCCACTCGGCCCCATCGCCGGTATCACGCCATTTAATTTCCCCATCAATCTCGTAGCCCACAAAGTCGCCCCGGCCATCGCCGCCGGCTGCTCCATGGTCCTGAAGCCCGCGCCCCAAACGCCGCTCTGCTCGCTGCTTCTCGCCGAATGTGTACAGCAGGCGGGCTGGCCCGACGGCGGCCTTAACGTGCTTCCGCTCTCGAATGAAGATGCGGGCCTTCTCATCACCGACGACCGCATCAAGCTCATCAGCTTCACCGGCAGCGTGCCCGTCGGTTGGGACATCAAACGGCGTGCCGGAAAAAAGAAAGTGGTCCTCGAACTGGGCGGCAACGCCGGTGTCATCGTACACAGCGACGCTGACCTCGAATACGCCGCCGAGCGCTGCGTTGCCGGCGGATTCGGCTACGCCGGCCAGACCTGCATTTCCGTGCAGCGCATTCTGGTCGAGCACTCGGTCTACGGAAAATTCACTGACCTCTTCGTCGAAGGCGTGAAGAAGCTGAAGACCGGCGATCCGCTCGATGAGTCCACCGACGTTGGCCCGCTCATCCGCGAAACTGACGCGATCCGCACCACCGCCTGGATCGACGAAGCCGTCCGCGCCGGCGCCCGCCTGCTCTGTGGCGGCGGCCGCAAGAATCTCGTGGTCGAACCGACCGTGCTCACCGGAACCAAGCCCGAGATGAAAGTGAATTGCCAGGAAATTTTCGGCCCCGTGGTAACGGTCGAGCCCTACAAAGATTTCGATGATGCTCTGCGCAAAGTAAACCACTCAGCTTTCGGTCTGCAGGCCGGCGTCTTTACCCGCGACGCGAAGCTGCTCTTCCAGGCCTACGAAGAACTGGAAGTCGGCGGCGTAATTGCCGGAGACGTGCCATCCTTCCGTATCGATCAGATGCCCTACGGCGGCGTCAAAGATTCGGGACTGGGCCGCGAAGGTCTGCGCTACGCGATCGAAGAAATGACCGAGCCCAAACTCATGGTCATGAATCTGCGCTAGCTTCACGTAGCCCCGGACGCATTCGTCCGGCGCTTCTCCGCCCGGCCAATTCCGTTCTTCCTGAGATACCCTAATGCTCTTTGTGGTTCCCGCTCTAACGATTTCCTGAATATCGTTCCCGCCGAAGATTTTTTCTTCTGCAAAATTTTAAAAACCCGCGACAAATTCCGGTGAAGTCTTTTATAATTTCCAGTTTCATAGCCAACTCAGAAAACCAGTGGGTGATTTTTCTTTTTCAACTTTTCTTTTTCGCCGTATCTAAGATTGTTGTCACATATTGCGGACGATCGAACCAGAAACGATCCGCCGGGTCTCTTAAGCACGGTCTCATAAGGGAATGTCGCAGATTTTTCATCGCAGTACGAATACTCTCGCCCGGGCCACCATCTTTGGCGCGGTATTCGTAATCGCTGCGCTCTCTTGGATGGCGATGGAGATCCAGCGTTCGCCCTACGTGACCTACGCCGGGGTGCGCAAGCCGCAGCCGGTCCCGTTCAGCCATCAGCACCACGTTGCCGGACTGGGCATCGACTGCCGCTACTGCCATACCTCGGTTGAGACTTCAAGCTTTGCCGGCATTCCGCCGACCAAAACGTGCATGAACTGCCACTCCCAGATCTGGACCAACGCCAAGCTTCTAGAGCCGGTGCGCGCCAGCTACAAATCCGGCGAGTCGCTGCAGTGGACGCGCGTGAACCAGCTGCCTGACTTCGTCTATTTCAATCACAGCATACATATTAATAAAGGTGTCGGCTGCAACACCTGCCATGGTCCCGTCGACCAGATGCCGCTGATGTACCAGCAGGAAAGTTTGCAAATGGAGTGGTGCCTGAGCTGCCATCGCGCGCCAGAAAAAAACCTGCGCCCGCGCAGCGAAGTATTCAACATGCGCTACCAGCAGCCGACGGGAGCGAACCCGGTGGTGGTGGACGGCCAAAGCTTCACGGACCAGACCGACCTGGGCACAGCACTGTTAACGAAGTACAACGTGCGCAGCGTGAAAGACATTACCAGCTGCAGCACCTGTCACCGCTGATGTAAAGCACATAGCTCCGCCGCGGAGCGGCGACTGAAAATAGCCCGGCACTTCAAGTGCCGGGTCAAGCAACAGAGAGATGGAACAAGTCCCGTAGGGACGGCACAACCGTAACGGAACGATCAAACGACGGAATGACGAACGAACAAAATCCCGGCGGCCTCATTCAGATCAAAAAGCCAGATGACATCTGCCCCGGCAAAAAGTCCACGCTGGACCTGAACGCCGTCCGCGAAAAAATCGACCAGGCCACCGCCCACGACGCCGCCGAAAAGACGGGCCCCGAATACTGGCGCAGCCTCGAAGAACTCGTCGGCAGCGAAGACTTCCAAACCGCCCTGCACCGCGAATTCCCCAAAGGCGCCTCCGAATGGATCGACTCCGTCTCCCGCCGCGGCTTCCTGAAAGTCATGGGCGCATCGCTCGGCCTGGCCGGTTTAACAGCTACGACCGGCTGCGTCCGCCTGCCGCTCGAGCCCATCGTCCCCTACGTTCGCCAGCCCGAAGGCGTCATCCCCGGCCGCCCCATGTATTACGCCACGGCCTCCACGCTCGGCGGATACGCCAGCCCGCTCCTGGTCGAAAGCCATCTCGGCCGTCCCACAAAAGTCGAAGGCAACGACCTGCACCCTGCGTCCCTTGGCGGCACCGACATTTTTGCCCAGGCGTCAATCCTCGGCCTCTACGATCCCGACCGCTCGCAGACCGTCACCTCCATGGGCGACGTGCACTCGTGGCAGTCGTTCATGAGCGCGATCCACGGTCCGCTGAGCGCGCAAAAAGCCGTGCAAGGCGCAGGCGTCCGCATTCTCACGCCGACAATTTCTTCGCCCGCGCTCGCCGACCAGCTGCGCAACTTCCTGAAGATTTATCCCCAAGCCAAGTGGCACGTCTACGAGCCGGTCAATCGCGACAACGTTCTCGAAGGCGCGAAGCTGGCATTTGGCCAGCCCGTCGAGACCCGCTACGATCTCTCGAAAGCAGACGTAATCGTCTCCCTCGACGCCGACTTCCTCTCCGCCGGATTCCCCGGCAACACGAAATACATCCGCGATTTCGCCAAGCGACGCAATCCGGACAGCGGCAACATGAACCGCCTGTACGTAATCGAGAGCACGCCGACGTCAACGGGCGCAAAGGCGGATCATCGATTTCCGGCGAAGGCTAGTGATCCCGGGAGGGTCAGCCATATCGAAGCGCTCGCGCGGTCGCTGGGCTGGGCGCTCGGGATGACTGCTGGCGCGCCCGCGAATATCAGAACCGAGCACAAGAGGTTTATTGATTCCCTCGCTAGCGATCTAACAGCTCACCGAGGATCCTCTGTGGTAATTGCTGGCGATCACTTGCCGCGCGCCGTACACAACCTTGCGCACTCGATCAACCAGGTGTTAGGAAACGCGGGCAAAACAGTCTTCTACACTGACCCTGTCGATGCGAACCCCGTCAATCAAATCGAATCCATTAAAGACCTCGTTGCCGACATGCGCAGTGGCAAAGTCGATCTGCTTGTCATCCTCGGTGGCAACCCGGTCTACGATGCGCCCGCCGACCTCAACTTCGCCGATGCTCTGACCAACAGCAAAACTCCGCTACGCCTCCACCACGGTCTCTATCAGAACGAGACCGCCGAACTCTGCCATTGGCACGCCAACTCGGCGCATGAACTGGAAGCCTGGGGCGACGCCCGCGCCTATGACGGCACGGTCAGCATCATCCAGCCCCTGATCGCTCCTCTGTATAACGGCAAGAGTGCGCTGGAATTCGTCGCTTTGCTCTCGGGCCAGGTCGACGCGACTGGATATGACCTGACGCGGGCGTATTGGCAGAAGCAACACACGGGAACAGACTTCGAGCAGTTCTGGCGCAAATCGCTGCACGATGGCTGGGTCGAGGGATCTGCGCTACCTTCGAAACAAATCTCGGCGAAAGTTATAAACGAGCCAACCGGATTCGAAGATATCAATGTGGTCGGTTCGGACATCGAGCTCAACATCCGTCGCGACCCCACCATCTACGACGGACAATTCTCCAACAACGGCTGGCTGCAGGAACTCCCCAAGCCGATGACCAAGCTCACCTGGGACAACGCCATCCTCATCGGCCCCAAGATGGCGCAGCGTCTCAGCATCGCCACCGAAGATGTAGTCGAACTCGAACTGAACGGTAAAAAAGTCACCGGCCCCGTCTGGATTCAAGCCGGACATCCCGACAATTCCGTCACCATATTCCTCGGCTACGGACGCAAGCGCGCCGGCCGCGTCGGCACCGCGCAAGGTTTCGACGCCTACGCGCTCCGCACCAGCGCCAATCCCTGGATAGCTTCAGGGGTCAAAATTAGTAAGACCGGCGCCACCTACAAGCTAGCTTCCACCCAAGGCTACCAATCGATGGACACGCCCGACGGCGCGCATCGCCCGCTGGTCCGCGAAGCCACACTCGAGGAATATAAGAAAGAGCCGGACTTCGCGAAAGAAGACGAGACTCCGAAAGATCTCACGCTCTACGAGCCCTATCCTTACGACAAAGAAGACTACGCCTGGGGCATGACCATCGATCTGAACTCCTGCGTGGGCTGCAACAACTGCATGCTCGCCTGCCAGTCGGAGAACAACATCGCCGTTGTAGGCAAGGAGCAGGTCGTCATCGGCCGCCACATGCACTGGATTCGCGTCGACGCCTACTACCAGGGCGACCGCGACAATCCCAAAGCGTTTTTCCAGCCCGTCCCTTGCATGCAGTGCGAAAATGCCCCCTGCGAAGTCGTCTGCCCCGTCGGCGCCACCAATCACACGCCCGAAGGCCTGAACGACATGGTCTACAACCGCTGCGTGGGCACGCGCTACTGCTCGAACAACTGTCCGTATAAAGTGCGCCGCTTCAACTTCCTGCTGTTCCAGGACTGGGAGACGCCGCAATACAAGATGATGCGCAATCCCGACGTCAGCGTGCGCAGCCGCGGCGTCATGGAAAAATGTACGTACTGCATCCAGCGCATCAACGAAAAACGCATCGACGCCGAGAGGGAAGACCGCAAAATTAACGACACCGAACTTCAGACCGCCTGCCAGCAGTCGTGTCCCGCAGGCGCCATCGTCTTCGGCAACATAAACGACCCGAACAGCAAAGTGTCAAAGTTGAAGTCGCAGTCACGGAACTACAGCCTGCTGGGCGAACTAAACACGCGCCCGCGGACCACGTACTTGGCAGAAGTTCGCAACCCGAACCCGGAGTTAGAAGGATGAAGTGCAGCGCCTAAAGGCGCGAATGATTGGTCGCGGTTAGTGCTATGCCTGAAGGCATAGCCTGATACAAATCGTAAGAGCCGGTTCGTAGGAGTCGGTTCGTATCAGGGCACGGCTTCAGCCGTGCCGTACAGGTACGAAATAAAAAAAGGGCTTTAGCCCCTGAGGGATTTCGCAAGACCGATGCCTGAGCAATACAAATCGACCACCGAACTCGACCGCGCCCCGGTCATCGAACCCGGCCACTCCTTCGGTTCGGTCACGGAAAAAATCAGCGCGATCGTGCTGACCCGCCCCGCGTCCAACGGATGGTTCCTGGGTTTCGGTATCGCCTTCATGCTCACGATGATGATGCTGTACGCCATCGGCTATCTCTTCCTGAAAGGCGTCGGGATCTGGGGCGTGACCATCCCTATCGGCTGGGGCTTCGCCATCGTCAACTTCGTCTGGTGGATCGGCATCGGCCACGCCGGCACCTTAATCTCCGCCATCCTCTTATTGCTCCGCCAAAGCTGGCGCAATTCCATCAACCGATTCGCCGAGGCCATGACGCTGTTCGCGGTGGCCTGTGCCGGAATTTACCCCGCGATTCACGTCGGTCGCCCCTGGCTGGCTTACTGGCTCTTTCCTTATCCCAGCACCATGGGCGTGTGGCCGCAATTCCGCAGCCCGCTCATGTGGGACGTGTTCGCCGTCTCCACCTACGCGACAATCTCAGCCTTGTTCTGGTTCGTTGGCCTGATCCCCGATCTGGCCACGCTGCGCGACCGCACCGACAACAAGGCGCTGAAAATTGTCTACGGCATGCTCTGCATGGGATGGCGCGGATCGGCCCGCCACTGGCATCGCTACGAAACCATGTACCTGTTACTCGCAGGTCTGGCAACACCGCTGGTTCTTTCCGTTCATACGGTCGTAAGTTTCGATTTCGCCGTCGGCATCGTGCCGGGATGGCACACCACCATCTTCCCGCCCTACTTCGTCGCCGGCGCAATCTACTCCGGCTTCGCCATGGTGCTGATGCTGGCCATCCCCATCCGCAAAATTTACGGTCTGGAAGATTTCATCACCGAGCGCCATCTGCAGAACTCCGCCAAAGTCATGCTGGCCACGGGATTGATCGTTGCCTACGGCTATGGCATTGAAGCCTTCATGGGCTGGTACAGCGGCGATCGTTACGACGCCTTCACCCTCTGGAACCGCCTCCACGGGCCCTATGCCGTTCCTTACTATATGCTGCTGATCTGCAACATTTTTATTCCCCAGCTGTTGTGGATTCGCAAACTGCGCACCAGTCCGGTCGCGCTGTTCCTCATCTCCGGCGTCATTCTCGTGGGCATGTGGCTGGAGCGCTTCATCATCGTGGTGGTCAGCCTGAGTCGCGACTTCCTGAATTCCTCCTGGGGTATGTACTACCCCACGCGCTGGGACTGGATGACTTACATCGGCACCATCGGCATGTTCCTGATGCTCATGTTCCTGTTCCTGCGCATCCTGCCCGCGATTTCGATCTTCGAAATGCGCACCCTTCTGCCCGAAGCCGAGGTGAAGGAATGAGGGCGAGCGCGATGTCGAGGTTCATAATATGAAACGCGACCCCATCTACGGCATCATGGCGGAGTTCGACTCGGCCCAGTCCCTGCTTGATGCGGCGCGGACCACCCACCAGGCCGGCTACCAGAAGATTGACGCCTACAGTCCCTTCCCCATCGAAGGCCTGGCGGAAGAAATCGGATTCCATCGCGACGAAGTTCCACTGGTCGTTTTAATTGGCGGCATAATCGGCGGCCTCACCGGCTACCTCATGCAGTACTGGATGTCCGCCGTCGACTACCCGCTGAACATCGGCGGCAAACCGTACCACTCCTGGCCCGCCTTCATCATCATCACGTTCGAGATGACGATTCTGTTCGCCGGCATCTCAGCCGTCTTCGGCATGCTCGCCCTGAACGGCCTGCCCATGCCCTACCACCCGGTATTCAACGTGCCGCGTTTCTCCTCGGCCTCGAAAGACCGTTTCTTTTTAATAGTGTTCTCGTCCGACAAAAAGTACGATTCCGCCGCCACCCGCAAGTTCCTCGAAGCCCTGACCCCACGCTCCGTCTCGGAGGTGCCCAGCTAAATGCCGCACCTCCGCAAATTCTCGATGCGCACCGGGTGGCCCATTCTTGCGCGTTCTGTGCGCAAAGCCTGCCCTGAGCCTGTCGAAGGGAGTGGGATTCCACGAAAGCCCGAGCCATGGGGTTTCGTCTTCAGTCCACGAAGCACGAAGACGCTTTCCCTATTGTTGTTGGCGATTGGCGTTACCACCGCCTGCCGCATCGACATGCACGTGCAGCCGCGCGAGAATCCTCTCTCCCGCAGCGATTTCTACACCGACCAGCGCTCCGAGCGTCCGCCAGTCGAAGGCACGGTTGCCCGCGGCCAGCTCCACGAAGACGCCTATTTCTATACCGGCAAGATCGGCAACAACCCCGGCGACGTGATGCCGTTTCCCGTAACCCGAGAAGTGCTCGATCGCGGCCGCGAACGCTTCAACATTTTCTGCGCTCCCTGCCACTCGCGCCTGGGCGACGGCAACGGTTTCGTCCCCTCGCGTGGTTTTCCGCGCATGCCGCCCTCGTTCCACATCGCGCGCCTGCAAAAAGCGCCCGTCGGATATTTCTACGACGTCATCACCGAAGGCTTCGGCATCATGCCCGACTACGCCTCGCAGATTCCGCCGCAGGACCGCTGGAGCATCGTGGCCTACGTCCGCGCCCTCCAGCTAAGCCAGAACGCGACCAAGGCCGATGTGCCCGCCGGGCAAAAGATTCCGTCCGAGCCGCCGAAATTCCGCGAGCCCGGATCTGGAGCCACGCTGCCCGTGATCGCACCCGTGGCCCATTCCGCATCTGAAGGCGAAAAAGGTGAGCAACAAGAGAAGCCCGAGGCGCAAGAGAAAGAGGAAGCGAAATGAGCGCGGCGCCCGTGAAACAACTCGACCTGACGCCGCCGCCGGTGGTGAAGAAAATTTCCCAGCGCTCGCTCGTCGTCGGCATCGTCTTCGGCATTGTCGCCATCATCCTCGCGTTCACCAGCCCGGAAGAGTTCCATCGCGCCTATCTTCTCGGCTTCATGTGCTGGCTGGGCGTGGCCCTCGGCTCCATGGCCATCATCATGATCCGCCATCTCACCGGCGGCGGCTGGGGCGTGGTCATTCGCCGCATCCAGGGCGCGGCCATGCGCACCCTTCCTCTGCTCGCGGTCTTGTTCATCCCGATCATTCTCGGAATCCACAAGGTCTACATCTGGGCGCAGCCGCTCGAAAACGTCCACGACAAGCACCTGCACGATCATCTCGTCGACATCACCAAGACATATCTCACCACGAACGGCTTCATCTATCGCGCGATTTTCTACTTCGCCATCTGGAATCTTCTTTCCTACCTGCTCTCGAAATGGTCGATAGAAGGCGACAAGCCCGGCGCTCTCGACAACACCAATCGTTTTAAAGCGGTCGCCGGCCCCGGCCTCATCCTTTACGGATTCACCGTCTCCTTTGCCGCGATTGACTGGATCATGTCGCTCGATCCGAGCTGGATCTCAACCATCTTCGGCCTCGTCATTCTTATCGGCCAGGTTCTGTCGGCCATGTGTTTCGCGGTGGTGGTCGAGCGCATCCTGTTCAACTACAAGCCCATGTCGGAAATGTTGACGCCCGACTTCGTCCACGACCACGGCAAGTGGATGCTGGCCTTCACCATGGTCTGGGCCTATTTCAATTTCTCGCAGTGGCTCATCATGTGGGCCGGCAACCTGCCCGCGGAGATCACCTATTATCTGCGGCGCATGAACGGCGGCTGGGGATACGTCGGCCTGTTCGTCGTGATTTTCCACTTCGCGGTTCCCTTCGCGATTTTGCTATCGCGCTCCTTCAAGCGCAACATTCGCAAGCTGGTCTGGCTGGCGGTGTTGCTGCTGCTGATGCGCTATGTGGATTTGTTCTGGATCATCGAGCCAAATTTCTCCGCGACTTTCAAACTTACTCTGGCGGACGTAGTCGTGCCCGTCGCGATCGGCGGTTTCTGGCTGGCCTACTTCTTCCACAACCTGGGCGCGCTGCCACTGCTGCCCATTTATGATCCGACGGCGGTAGAAGTTCTCGAGCCAGCCCATCATCACGGAGGTGCGTAACCCAAGATCGGTAAGAGCGAAAACCGAAGACCGAGATTCGAGAACGAAACGATGAGCAACGAAATCCATCCCGCGAATTCGACCGGCAACGGCGGCTACGAGCGCAGCGACATCAGCTCCGCCGACGTTCTCTATTTTCTGTTGGGCCTGCTCGTCGCCGGAGTGCTCTCCTATTTCGTGGTCGACGGTATGTACTCCTATCTCGACAAGCGCTCCGCGGCCGAGCAGGCCCCGGTGAATCCGCTGGTTACCAATGCTCCCACCGACACACGCCACATCTCGAAGGATTATCCGCAAAGCACGTTTCCCAGCCCGAGGCTGGAAGAGGACGAGCGCGGCCAGTTGAACGGAATTCGCCTCAAAGAAGAACAAACACTGAACACCTACGACTGGATCGACCAGAACGCCGGCACCGTCCGCATCCCCATCGACCGCGCCATGGACCTGATCGCGCAGCGCGGCCTCCCAGTCCGCGTGCAAGCAGGATCCGCACCAGCGCAAGCATCCGATTCGCCGCAACCGGAGAAGAAGAAGGGAAGCAAAAAGTGAGCAGTCGCAACCAAAATTCGAGGCCCGAAAATGCTCATGGAGGGACGGACGCCCCCGTCCGCCCGTTCGAGCAAAGCTCGACCTATTTGTGGGGCGGACACTCCTGTCCGCCGCTTTTGCTTGCAATCCTGCTGCTAATCTCCTCCGCTTTCGGACAAGGCATGACCAAAGGCATCATGTCCCCGCCAGCAAACGTCCGCCCGCCGTATTTGCAGAACGTCGGCATCGAGCAGCATCTCGACGCGCAAGTCCCCGCCGATCTTGCCTTCACCGACGACACCGGCCGCATCGTGAAACTAGGCGACTACTTCGGCAAGAAGCCGCTGATTCTCAACCTGGTCTACTACAACTGCACCATGCTCTGCGGCGAAGCCCTGACCGGCCTTACCGGCGCCATGAAGATGGTGAAGTTCAACGTCGGCGATGAATTCGACGTGATCACGGTCAGCTTCAATCCTCAGGAAACACCGGAAATCGGCGCCGCGAAAAAACAAGACTATCTCAAGCGCTACGGCCGCCCCGGAGCCGCTTCCGGCTGGCATTTCCTGACCGGCCCGGCGGAGTCGATCAACGCGCTGACCAAAGCGGTAGGGTTTCAATATCAGTACGATCCGAAGTCGAATCAGTACGCGCACGCCACCGCCATCATGGTGCTGACGCCGCAGGGCCGCATCTCGCGCTACTTCTACGGCGTCGACTATCCGCCGAAAGACCTGCGCATGGGATTAGTCGAAGCCTCGCAAGGCAAGATCGGCAACGCCGTCGATCAGGTGCTGCTCTACTGCTATCACTACAATCCCGAGACCGGAAAATACGGCGCCATCGTGAGCAACATTCTGAAGCTGGGAGCAGGACTCACAATATTAATTCTCGGCGGCATGCTGTTCATTCTCATCCGTCTAGACAAAGCCGCCACGCGGAGGCACTGGAGCCAAGCGAAGAGCCGAGGTGCAATTTGATTTGTCATCCCGAGCAAGCGTTTTGTGCGCCGCGAGGGATCTGGGCGAGCCGCGCGAAGCTGCCTGCCCTGAGCTTGCCGAAGGGTCGCGCACTTTGCGACGCAATAATCGCGCGTTTGGCTCGCATCCTTAACGAAATGACGAACGACCAACGATCAACGATCAACGACTGAACCATGTTCGATAATTTCCCATTATGGCCCGATCGGGCCTCGACCGCGGCGGGCAACGTCGATGCCCTGTTCATCTTCCTGATGATCGTGTCGGTATTGATGACGGGGCTGATCTTTACCGCGGTCATCTACTTCGCCGCGCGCTATCGCCGCCGTCGCGGCGTGCTGGCCGAACAGATCGAAGGTTCACTGCCTCTCGAATTGACTTGGTCAATTATTCCGATGTTCGTCTTCATGGCAATCTTCGTCTGGGGAGCTGCGGTCTACTTCAAAGGCCACACCCCGCCTCGCGACTCGACCGAAGTTTACGTCGTAGCCAAGCAGTGGATGTGGAAACTGGAACACGCCGAAGGCCAGCGCGAAATCAACGAACTTCACGTCCCCGTGGGCCGCGACGTCAAACTGATCATGACCTCGCAGGACGTGATCCACAGTTTCTTCGTCCCCGCCTTCCGCATGAAGCAGGACGTGATTCCCGGCCGCTACACCGTGGCCTGGTTCCGCGCCACAAAACCCGGCACGTATCATCTGTTCTGCACCCAATACTGCGGCACGCAGCACTCCGGCATGATCGGTTCCATCGTGGTGATGGAACCGGCGCAGTTCGAAGCCTGGATGTCCGGAGGAACGGGGAGTGGCGGCACGACCGGCCCGCTCTCGGCCACCGGAGAAAAAGTCTTCGCCGAGCTGGGCTGCTCCACCTGCCATCGTACCGACGCGCAGGGCCGCGGTCCGAACCTGCAGGGAGTTTTCGGCAAGCCGGTTCAACTCGAAGATGGCCGCACCGTCACCGCCGACGAGAATTACATCCGCGAATGTATCCTCAATCCCGGCGCGCAGCGGGTGAAGGGATTCCAACCTATCATGCCGACGTTCCAGGGACTGGTGAGTGAAGATCAAGTGAACGCGCTGGTCGCGTATGTGAAGTCGATCGCCAAGCCGGTCGCAGACGGCACCAAGACCGCCGCCGCAGCGCCGGATCAAGATATGAACCAAGCCGCAGCCGCAGCCTCAGGAAGCCAGGTGCAATGAGTATGAGTTCGAGCACGAGTACAAACATCGCGACCGCAACCGCTCCGCCCGGCGCTCCGCAGGCAGAACGCGAGAATTATCTGAACAAGGAGTATGGCGTCGGCTCCTGGCTGTTGACCACGGACCACAAACGCATCTCGCTCCTCTACCTGCTCTCGATCACGTTCTTCTTTTTCATCGGCGGATTCTTCGCGCTGCTCATTCGCCTGGAACTGCTAACCCCCAACGGCAGCCTGGTCCAGGCCGACACCTACAACAAGCTGTTCACCCAGCACGGCCAGATAATGGTTTTCTTTTTTCTCATACCTTCGATTCCCGCCGTGCTCGGCAATTTTCTCGTGCCCATGATGGTTGGCGCCAAGGATCTCGCCTTCCCGCGCATCAATCTGCTGAGCTGGTATCTCTACATCATCGGTGGCCTCATGATGATGCACTGCATGCTCACCGGCGGCGTCGACACCGGCTGGACTTTCTACGTGCCCTTCAGCACGGCTTTCAGCAACACCAAAGTGATCGAAGCCGGACTCGCAATCTTTGTTGCCGGATTCTCCTCCATCCTCACCGGCCTGAATTTCATCGTCACCATCCATCGCATGCGTGCGCCGGGCATGACCTGGTCTCGCCTCCCGCTGTTCATCTGGGCCCACTATGCCACCAGCATCATCCAGGTTCTCGGGACGCCCGTCATCGCCATCACGCTGCTTCTGGTCGTCGCCGAGCGCGCGCTGCATTTGGGCATCTTCGATCCCAAACTCGGCGGCGATCCGCTGCTGTTCCAGCACCTGTTCTGGTTTTATTCGCACCCTGCCGTCTACATCATGATTCTGCCCGCGATGGGCGTCGTCACCGAGATCATCGCCTGCTTCTCGCGCAAGCGCATCTTCGGCTATAACTTCGTGGCCTTCTCGTCGATTGCCATCGCCGTGTTCGGTTTTCTGGTCTGGGCGCACCACATGTTCGTGGCTGGCATCTCGGTCTATGCGGCGCTCATGTTCTCGCTGTTGAGCTACGCTGTGGCCGTGCCTTCTGCCATTAAAGTGTTCAACTGGACGGCCACTCTGTATAAGGGCTCCATCCGCTACGACGCGCCCATGCTCTACGCCTTCGGCTTCATCGGCCTGTTCACCATCGGCGGATTGACCGGTCTTTTCCTCGCCTGTCTTGGCGTCGACGTGCACGTCCACGACACTTATTTTGTGATCGCGCATTTCCACTACATCATGGTCGGGGGCGCGGTCATGGGCTACCTGGGAGGAATGCATTTCTGGTGGCCAAAAATTTCCGGCAAGCTCTATCCCGAAGGCTGGGCGCGGCTCGCCGCTCTGATCGTTTTCATCGGGTTCAATCTGACGTTCTTCCCGCAGTTCATCCTCGGCTACCTCGGCATGCCGCGCCGCTACTATCAATACCCGCCGGAGTTCCAGGTGCTGAACGTACTCTCCACCGCGGGCGCGACAGTACTCGGTGTGGGATATCTGTTGCCGATGATTTATTTCCTATGGTCGATGCGTTACGGCAAGCCCGCGCCCGACAATCCGTGGAACGCCGCTGGCCTCGAATGGCAGACGCAATCGCCGCCCACAACTTTCAACTTTGAAAAAGAGCCAGTCGTAACCTGGGAAGCCTACAACTACGAGGAACTGGACACGCCTCAGCCAGGAGGTTCCCGTTAAACGATATGAGCGACAGCTCCACAACCGCCGCCGTCTCCAGTAACGTTCCCGCGGAATCCCACGGCGCTGACAACCCGGCGCTCCTGCACCACTTCGCCACCGAGCAGCAGCAGCGCGACTCCGCCAGCCTCGGCATGTGGATCTTCCTGGCCACCGAAGTCATGTTCTTCGGCGGCCTGTTCTGCGCCTACCTGATCTATCGTCGCTGGTATTATGGAGACTTCGCCGCTGCCAGCACATCCATTGACGCTCTTCTGGGCGGCACCAACACAGCCGTCCTCATCTGCAGCAGTTTGACCGTCGTGCTCGCCATCTGGGCCGCGCAGACCGCCCGCCGCGGCCTGCTCATCCTCATGCTCATCCTCACCATGATCTTCGGCTGCGTCTTCCTCGGCGTCAAAGCCAAGGAGTACAAAGACAAGTTCGACGAGCACCACGTTCCCGGCGCATCCTTCAGCTTCGAGCATCAGCCGATCCCCGGACATCCCGGCGAATATGCCAACCCGGTTCACGCGGAAATTTTCTTCGCGCTCTACTTCATCATGACCGGTCTGCATGCGCTCCACATGATCATCGGTCTTGGCCTCTTCACCTGGCTTTTGTGGGCGGCATGGAAAGGCCGCTTCACTCCCGAATATCACACGCCGCTGGAAATCGGCGGCCTATACTGGCACTTCGTCGACATCATCTGGATTTATTTGTTTCCGCTGTTGTACTTGATTGATCGTCACCCGTAATGGATGTGCTATTGAAATCTGTGATTGCAAACTCGAATATGCGTCATCCTGAGCGGAGCCCCGCCTCCTCGAAGAAAAGCTCAGGCGAAGCGAAGGATCTCCCGTTCATCGTAACCATCGGCCCGACGGCAAAATTCGAGGTTCTCTATGTCTGAACATTCAACATCCGAGCACTCCAAATCGCCGTTGATAACCTACTTCGCCGTGTGGGCCGCACTGCTCCTCGGCACATTCCTCACCTACGAAGTCGCCAAGATCAACCTCGGTGAATTCAACGCCGCCGTCGCCCTGATCATCGCCACCACCAAAGCGCTGCTCGTCGCCCTCTTCTTCATGCACATCAAAGGCGCGCACGAAAAGCTGCTCAAGCTGGTCGTCATCTCGACCCTATTCTTCCTCTTCATCCTGCTGGTACTCTCCATGGCCGACTACGGCACCCGCCTCTGGAGCTGAAGCCGTTTTAAGGCTGCTGTAGTCACAACGAACTGTCATCCCGACCGCAGCATCCCATTCCGCTAAGGAATGGGATGCGAAGTGGAGGGACCTGCTGTGCGCAGCGTCCTGCACGAATCCTGTCGTGGCCCAGAAGAGAAAGCCGCTCCGATTCCACGCCAATCTGCGGTATACTCGCGCGTCGAGCACTATCATCACCGTCCACGAGGTGACCTATGGCATTCTGCAATTCCTGCGGCGCAGCCCTGAATGCAGGCACAAAATTCTGCAACAAATGCGGCGCTGCGGTCCCCGCAGGCCCCGCTGTTCCGGGCGCGACCATGTCGCCTCTTCCACCTGCTCCTCCGCCTTCCACGGGCGGCACCAGCGCGCTCAAAATTATCCTCATCGTGATCGCCATCATCATCGGCCTCGGCATCTTGAGCGTGGGAGCGTTCAGCTTCTTCGTCTACCGCGTCGCCAAGAACGCTCACGTGACCCAGGAAGGCGATCATGTGAAAGTCGACACTCCCTTCGGCTCGATGGAGACTTCCAAAGACGCCGAACAGACTGTCAAGGACTTGGGCATCGATGTCTATCCCGGAGCGCAGCCCCTGAAGAACGGCACTGCCTCCGTGTCGTTCGGAAACATGCACACCGTCACTGCCAGTTTCGAGAGCAGCGACTCGGTCGACAAAATCTGCGACTTCTACAAATCGAAATTTCCCTCTTCCACTATGACGACTTCCGATCAGACTCACTGCACCATCATGTCCGGCGACCAGCAGAACATGCTTACCATCACCGCCCAGGCCAGTGGCAACACTACAAAACTCGTGATCGCCAAAGTGAGCAAGAAGACCAACTAAGAAATCCGGCCCATGGATAATAGCGCGCCAGATTTCGTACCGGCCCCGAAGTCCTCGAGCACCGACGCTTCCGGGTTAGCCGAGGCACTGCGCACTGTCGTGCGAGAAGACGTTCGTTTCGACCCCGGCAGCCGCGCCCTCTACGCCACCGACGGCTCCAACTACCGCCAAGTCCCAATCGGCGTTGTCCTCCCCCGCAATGCCGATGATGTGCTCGCCACGATTTCCACCTGCCGCGAATTCGGCGCGCCCATCCTCTGCCGCGGCGGCGGCACGTCCCTAGCCGGCCAATGCTGCAACGTCGCCGTCGTGCTCGATTTTTCCCGCTACATGTCTCGCATCGTCGAGATCGATCCCGCCCGCCGCATCGCCCGCGTGCAACCCGGCGTAGTCCTCGATAGCCTCCGCAACGCCGCCGAAAAATATCACCTCACCTTCGCTCCCGACCCCGCCAGCCACGACCGCTGCACCATCGGCGGCATGATCGGCAACAATTCCTGCGGCGTCCACTCCGTAATGGCCGGCAAAACCGACGACAACATCGAGCAACTAGAAGTAGTAACCTACGACGGCGTGCGCCTGAGACTAGGCGAAGATCTCATTCACGACGCGGGATTTTCCGGCAGCCCCTCATCCCGCGCCACCCAGATCTACACGTCACTAAAACAAATCGCCGCCGACTACGCTGACCTGATCCGCCAAAAATTCCCCACAATCCCCCGCCGCGTCTCCGGCTACAACCTGAACTACCTTCTTCCAGAAAACGGCTTCCACATCGCGCGCGCCCTGGTCGGGTCGGAAGGAACCTGCGCGACGGTTTTAGAAGCAACTTGCCGCCTGGTCGAAAGCCCGCCAGAGCGCGTCCTCTTGGTCGTAGCCTATCCCGACATTTTTCAATGTGCCGACCGCATCCCCGAAATCATGGCGCACCAACCCATCGGCCTCGAAGGCTTCGACGACCTCCTCGTCTACTACACCCGCACGAAACGCATCAATGCAGAGGGCCTCGCCCTGCTCCCCGAAGGCGGAGGCTGGCTCATGGTCGAGTTCGGTGGCCAGACTCTTCAGGAAGCGGAATCGAAGGCGCGCACTCTGGCCGCAGCGCTGAACCGCAGCGCGAATCCCCCCAACACGCGTCTCCTCGCCGGCCAGAACGCCAAGCGCATCTGGGAGATTCGCGAATCCAGCCTCGGCGTCACCTCGCACGTCCCCGGCGAACCGCTGAACTGGGAAGGCTGGGAGGATGCCGCAGTCGCTCCCGAAAAACTCGGCGGCTACCTTCGCGATCTTCGAAAAATGATGGCCGCCTTCGGCTACAAAGGCTCGCTCTACGGCCACTTCGGCCACGCCTGCGTGCACACCCGCCTGAACTTCGACCTTCAATCGAAAGCAGGCATCGCGAAGTTCCGCAGGTTCATGGAAGAAGCTGCCGATCTCGTAGTCGGCTACGGCGGTTCGCTCTCCGGCGAACACGGCGACGGACAAGCCCGCGGCGAACTCCTTCCAAAAATGTTTGGCCCCGAGTTGATGCAGGCGTTCCGCAAATTCAAATCCGCCTGGGACCCAGATTGGAAGATGAATCCCGGCAAGCTCATTGGTTTGCCGGGACAGCTGCCCAACAAGCTCGACGAAAATCTTCGCCTCGGCCCCAACTACGCTCCCTGGGAGCCGCTAACACGTTTTCAGTTTCCCGAAGATCAGAACAACGGCCACGGCAGTCTGGCGTCCGCGACTCTGCGCTGCGTAGGCATGGGCAAATGCCGTCGCGACGAAGGCGGCGTGATGTGCCCCAGCTATCGCGTGACGCGCGAAGAAGAACACTCCACCCGCGGCCGCGCTCACTTGCTGTGGGAGATGACGCAAGGCCCCGCGAAAGAAGATGCGATCATCTGCGACGGCTGGCGCAGCGAAGAAGTCAAACAGTCGCTCGATCTCTGCCTCGCCTGCAAGGGATGCAAAAGCGATTGCCCCGTAGGCGTCGACGTCGCAACCTACAAAGCCGAATTCCTCTCGCATTATTACGAAGGACGCATCCGCCCGCGCAGCGCCTACGCCTTCGGCAACATCGATCTCTGGGCGCGTCTCGCATCGCACGCCCCCGGCCTCGTGAATCTAACCACGCAACTCCCATTCCTCCGCGACATCGCAAAAATAGTCGCAGGCGTCGCCCCGCGGCGTACCATCCCCGCCTTCGCCCCCGAAAGTTTCAAATCCTGGTTTCGTCGTACACATGAAACGAACTCGTGGAGCGGCGGACGCCTTCGTCCGCCGAGCGATGCGAGGCGAGCCATGAGCGGCGCGGACTCAATGTGGGGACAGCCGCCCTCGGCTGTCCGCCGCGCGCAGCACGGCGATTCTGGGCAGTACCGAGATTCGTATCAGGGCACGGCTTCAGCCGTGCCGTACCGGAACCAGTTAGAAAATGGGGCTTCAGCCCCTGCGGTTCTCCTCTGGCCCGACACCTTCAACAACTACTTCCATCCCTCCACCGCCCGCGCCGCCGTCGAAGTCCTCGAAGCCGCCGGATACCGCGTCCTCCTCCCGCAGACAAATCTCTGCTGCGGCCGTCCCCTCTACGACTTCGGCATGCTCGACCGCGCCCAATCCCTACTCCTCAACATCCTCGACGAGCTCGCCCCCGAGATCGAAGCCGGAATCCCCGTCGTCGGCCTCGAGCCCAGCTGCGTCGCGGTCTTCCGCGACGAACTCATAAACCTGTTTCCCCACGACCACCGCGCGCAAGCTCTATCGCGCCAGACGTTTCTCCTAAGCGAATTCCTCGAACAAGGACTAGGCCACAACTCCGGCAACCCTCTGCCTCAGCTAAAGCGCAAAGCCCTCCTCCACGGCCACTGCCATCACAAGTCCATCATGAAAATGTCCGCCGAAGAATCTCTCCTGCACCGCATCGGCATCGACTTCCACTCCCCCGCTCCGGGATGCTGCGGCATGGCTGGTTCCTTCGGCTTCGAACACGACAAATATGACGTCTCCGCCGCCATCGGCGAACTCGAACTCCTCCCCGCAGTCCGTAAAGCCCCGCCGGATTGGCTAATCATCGCCGACGGTTTCAGCTGCCGCGAGCAGATCGCGCAAGGCACCACCCGCCACGCGCTTCATCTAGCCGAAGTCCTGCAAATGGCCCTCGCAGGTCCCGCCACAATGCCTTGTCATTCCGACCGAAGCCGGAGCGCAAGCGACGGCGCAGTGGAGGAACCTGCTGTTGGCCCGTACCCCGAATCCGCCCTGGTAAGCCAGCGCGACGCCGAGATCCGCTCCTCCATGATCCGCGCCGGCCTGGGCTTGGGAGCCCTTGCCGCAGCCGGATTCCTGCTCTGGCAATTTGCCAAAATTCGCTGATTTATCAATGGTTTACGCGGGGACAGCCGCCCCCGGCGGTCCGTCCGAGCGCAGCTCGACGCCCTTCCGGCTCTAGCTCAATCCCGCACTTTCTGGGACAATAAAGGAAGTCTCAGGCAGTCTTCACGCCTTTCGGGGCTCGATAAACCTGCGGTGTTCTTAGATCGGCATTATGGATCGCGAACTCACAACCATGGTCAGCACAGACCTCGCTCCCGCCCCGGCGACGCAGCAGTCGGCCGCAGGCCCGCTCCGGGGCTCGGTCCTGGTCCTAATCCAGTTCGACGTTTGTGAAGAAATCCGCCTCGACGAACTCCGCAAAATCTTCGGTGCGCGCACCGCCGAGGCCAGCTTCAAGCATCAGGCCCCCGGATACGTCCGCTATCAGCGCCCACCCGTGGTAGAAAGCCTTGAGCCCCTGATCCTCGACAGCGGCGAGCGCCTGGAAGGCCAGATCAAGTATTACGATTACGGAGTCGTCAGCCTGGTCTTCGAGCTCCCGTTCTCCGGCAGCTGGGACACGCTAATCCAACTTTCGAGCCGCTGGACGTCCGACACTAACTTCGAAGCCCTAGCCTCGCGCGTAGTCCGCCAGAAGCTGGAACGCGCCGCCCCAGCTCTGGTCAAGCCCTACGAAGTCAAACCGTACGACTCCAAGCCCGGTGTCGAGATTCAGAGTAACGACTGGCTGCAGGAAGACTACTTCATCTTCCACGTACGCGAGATCGACGGCGCCCCGTCGGCCAACGACCTGCTAGCCGCCCAGGGAGATCACATCGCCCAGGTCGTCCGCGGCGAAATGTCGATGCTGTCCGAAGGCGAACGCCAGGAGATTCTGCAGTCGCGCATTTCCTACTATCCCAACGATCTCGCGGTAATCGGCTGGAACGCCGCCTTCATCTACGACAATGCCGCCGGCGCCGAAACCGCGATCCAGCTCCTGCAGTACGCCAACTCGCAGCTGCTGGAGTTCCGCCACTATGATGAGCTCCTCACGAAAGAATTAGAAAACGTCTACGACTTCCTGGAAGTCGGAGGCACCGGCCTCTGGTCGCGCTGGCGGACAGCCCGCGCCGCCTCGAAACTTCACACCGTCCTGCTCGACGTAAACGAGCTGACCGAGCGCGCCGACAACGCCATCAAATTCCTCAGCGACATGTTCTCCGCCCGCCTCTACAAACTCTGCGCCGCCAAGGTCGGAGTCCCCGACTACAAAGACCTGGTCAAAGAAAAGCTGCAAACCGCCGAAGACCTCTACCGCTTCATGGTCGACCAGTTCAACCAGTCCCGCGCCTTCGTCCTGGAATTAATGGTGGTAGTCATCCTGATCATCGAACTGGTCTACTTCTTCCGCGGCAAACCCATCTAGTTAACCTTCAATCGAATTGTCATCCCGAGCGAAGCAGGTCGGTGAGCGAAGCGAACCGGCCTGCGCAGTCGAGGGACCTCGGGTTCGTCTGCGGCGCATCCACTTTCGCCCCCTTCGGAGCTTCTCCGGGTGCCCCACTTCTCGCGCGCTCTCTGCGCGAGAAGTGGGGATTTTGATTGTCATCCTAAAGAAGCCCGTTCTTTGCGCGACTGAAGGCTTGCCCTGAGCGGAGCCGAAGGGACCGGTTCACTTCTGTCGGAAACCGGCGGCTTCGGCTGAGTCGGATCGATGGCGGGTTGAAACTCAGCATTGTCCCTCGTTGACTTCTGCTTCTGGCCATCCCTAAGATTGCATCCTGAGTTCCGGCGCCACTCATGATCGGCCAAACCATCTCGCACTACCGCATCGTCGAGAAGCTCGGTGGTGGTGGGATGGGCGTGGTCTACAAGGCCGAGGATACCGAGCTTGGCCGTTTCGTGGCGTTGAAATTCCTACCTGAAGACCTGGCCCGGGATCCCCAGGCGCTCGAACGTTTCCGGCGGGAGGCTCGCGCGGCGTCCGCCCTAAATCATCCGAACATCTGCACGATCCACGAAACCGGCAAGCAAGATGGACGCGCCTTTCTTGTGATGGAGTTCCTCGATGGCATGACACTGAAGCATCGCATTTCCGGCAAACCTCTGCCGCTTGGGGAGACGTTGGAGCTGGCGATTGAGATTGCCGACGCACTCGATGCCGCCCACGGGAAGGGAATCGTTCACCGCGACATCAAGCCAGCGAATATCTTTGTCACTCAACGCGGCCACGCCAAGATTCTGGATTTTGGTCTAGCGAAACTGGCGCCGGCGGGCGGTGTGACTCTTTCTATGCCGACCGCCACCGTGCTAGAACCGCTCACCCGACTCGGTATGGCAATTGGCACTCTTTCATACATGTCACCGGAGCAGGTGCGGGGCGAAGAACTAGACGCACGCACGGATTTGTTTTCGTTTGGCGTCGTGCTTTACGAAATGGTGACCGGGGTTCTGCCTTTTCGAGGCGAGACCACTGGCGTGATAGCGAGCGCGATTCTGGAACGAGCCCCCGTGCCGCCTGTACGCCTGAATCCTGACCTTCCCTCGAAGTTAGAAGAAATCATCAACAAGGCGCTGGACAAAGATAAGAAACTGCGATACCAGAACGCCCCCGATATTCGGACGGATTTGCAGCGGCTGCAGCGCGATTCAGGTTCCGGTCGGGGCGCCGTCGCAACTGCCGACCCCGGGTTAAAGCCCGCCCTGAAATCCACCCGGTTTCGATCGGGGGAGATCGCTGCCACAATAACAATACTGGTCATCGGACTGGCCATCGGCGGGTGGCTGTTCTTCTCCCGCAAGGCCCACGCGCTGACCGACAAAGACACTATCGTCCTCGCGGATTTCACCAACGCGACCGGAGACACGGTCTTCGACGGCACGTTGCGGCAGGGGCTTTCCGTACAACTGGAACAATCCCCTTTCCTGAGCATTGTCTCTGACCAGCAAATGCAGCAGACGCTCGGCCTGATGGGCCAGCCAGCCGAGGCAAAACTAACGCCAGCGATTGCGCAGGAACTGTGCCAGCGTATGGGCAGTGCCGCTGTTCTCGAAGGTTCGATTGCAAACCTGGGGAACCAATATGTTCTGGGCCTCAAGGCCGTGAACTGCCTGACGGGCGACACGCTAGCCGAGGAACAGGAGCGGGCGGTGGGCAAAGAGCAGGTGCTCGCGGCTTTGGACAAGGCGGCCCCGAAGCTCCGCGCCAAGCTGGGCGAATCGCTAACCACGGTGCACAGGTTCAATACTCCTTTGGAGCAGGCCACGACATCCTCACTCGAAGCCCTCCAAGCCTATAGCCTGGGATGGGCGATGAAAGTGAAAGGAGCCGACGACGCGACGGTGCCGTTATTCCAGCGGGCCATTCGCCTGGACCCGAATTTCGCGATGGCCTATGCCTTGCTCGGAAATAGCTATTCGAAACTCGGGGAAACCAGCCTGGGTGCTGAGAATATGCGCAAGGCCTACGAGATGCTCGGTAAGGTGAGCGAGCGGGAGCAGTTCTACATCGAGTCTCACTACCACGAGATCGTCACAGGCGACCTGGAAAGTGCACGGCAGGTCTATGAACTCTGGGCGCAGGCGTACCCGCGGGACTTCATCCCACCACGCGCCCTGGGTGCCTATTACGGGCAACTCGGGCAATATGACAAAGCCCTCGCAGAAAACCTTGCGGCTCTGCGCCTCAGGCCCAGCGCCCCGGAGTATGCCAATCTGGCAAGCTCCTATCTCGACCTGGGTCGCCTACAGGAAGCTCGGGCAACTGCGGACGAGGCGCAAGCGAAAAAGCTCGATTCTCCGGACATGCGCTTCTTTCTTTACGAGCTTGCTTTCTTGCAGAACGATGTGGCGGGGATGGCAAAGCAGGTGGCCTGGGCTGCGGGCAAGCCGGGACTTGAAGATGTCTTCCTAGCGAACGAAGCGGATACCGCCGCCTACTTCGGGCGTCTGAAGAAGGCCCGTGAATTCTCTCGTCAGGCTGTGGCTTTAGCCGAGCGGACCGGGGAGACGGAAGTCGCAGCGCGTTACGAAGCTGACGCTGCGTTGAGGGAGGCCGTCCTGGGCAATGCCGCCGATGCCCGCGACCTGGCCCTTGCGGCGCTCAAGCTTTTGATGGGCCATGATGTGGAGTGCGTAGCGGCACTCGCGTTTGCTATTGCAGGTGACGCGAAAGCGCAGACGCTAGCCGACGATTTGGCCAAACGATATCCAAACGATACGCTCGTACAACTCTATTATCTGCCGACGATTCACGCTCAGCTCGCTCTCAGCCACGGCAATTTCTCACGGTCCATAACAGCGCTTGAAATGACTGCACCGTACGAACTGGGGTCAGGTGGCCTCCTATATCCAGTCTTTGTGCGGGGGCAGGTGTATTTGGCATCTCGTCAAGGCAACGAAGCCGCCGCCGAGTTCCAGAAAATCCTCGATCATCGGAGCATCGTCGTGAATCATCCCATCGGCGCACTCGGACATCTCCAAATCGGAAGAGCCTATGCTCTGCGGGGCGATACAGCCCAGGCCAAGACGGCATATCAGGATTTCCTCACACTGTGGAAAGACGCCGATCCCGACACCCCCATCCTGAAGCAAGCCAAGGCCGAGTACGCGAAGCTGCAATGAATGGAACTTAGAACTACCGGGACCGAGGTTTTGTTAGGTGCTCCAAGGCAAAAAAGGGTCCTACGCCGTTGGCCGCGGGACCGGCCCACCCTAACGTTATCAGAAGACCAGCTGCCGCACTTGTCGCGGGTTCCGACAGGTCGGCGCCACGGTGCGGCCGCGCGACCGGGAAGGGCACGACTTACAGTCGTGCCAATCAAGCGCCCACCGAGATCGCGGCTTCAGCCGCTGGGGGCCACGTATCCAGCCTGAATCCCGGGAACGCTGAACCGTACCGGTATTCAGCTGTGCTCGCGACCAGTTTTCCCATCACGGGATTTTGATGAATGTATAGCAGATGTCCAGCAAGTCCTGGGCATCGCGGATGCTCTCCAGCGTGAGGTCAAACGCAGGCGTAAGCGGCAGATGAACGTGGTCGGGCATCAACACGAAGGCGTGCAGTTGGTAGCGTCTCTGCCTGCGGTACCCGTAAAGCGTTTCCAGGAAAAGGCTGGCGTAGGATTCGACTATGAAGAGTCGTCTCCGCTGGAACGTTGCGAAAGTGACGAAATAAGTTCCCGGAGGGGAGATCAGTCTGGTGGGTTTCACGGTGTGCGTCCCAGCGGCTAAAGCCGAGTCTCATAGGCGAGCCTAACGCGGTGCGACTTCAAGTCGCACCCTTCCCGGTCGTTTTATTTTCAATCTGACCCGATTCGGGTCGTCTCAAAACGATACGCCTCGGACGGCTGATTTCGCTCCTCCGCCATCTCGCAACCCATCCCCAACGGGAAGACAGCCCGTCCGCAACCGCAATAATCTAAAGCACTTATATTTTATGCATAAATATGTACATACACATTCGTACATCAAAATGTTCCTGCAGGAACATTATTCACAAACTGCAGATATGTTCCTGCAGGAACACTTCGCCCATCCCCTCGCCCGTCTGAGATAATCAGTTCGTTTCTTTCCATAGGCTTACGGAGACCGCATGCGAGGACTCAAAGACAAGCGCGTCCTGATCACCGGCGGCGCGAGCGGGATTGGCGCGGCGACAGCAGCCCGCTTCCTGGAAGAGGGATCGCGGGTGTGCGTGCTCGACCGCGACGCGGTAGCCTGCAAGCACATCAAGCAGGAGCTGTCGGGGTTAGGCGAGGCCGGCATTTCCGAGGCCATCATTGCCGACGTCACTGACCTGATGCAGGTGGAGGCGGCGTTTGCGGAGGCGATCCGGCTGATGGATGGCGTGGATGTGCTGATCAACAATGCGGGCATCAGCATCCGGCACAAGTTTCTCGACATCACTCCCGAAGAGTGGGACCGAGTCATCGCGGTGAATCTGACGGGCATGTTTTATGTGGCGCAGACGGCGGCGCGGCACATGTGGGAGCGGTACTCGGGGGAGGCTTCGTCGACTCAGGCTTCGTCCGGCAAGCCCAGCAGCGGAGTGATTCTGCAGACGGCGTCGACCAATGGGGTGATGGGATATCCATATTACGCGGACTACAACGCGACCAAGGCGGGAGTGATTGAGCTGACGCGGTCGATGGCGCTGGAACTGGCGCCGCGGGTGCGGGTGTGCGCAGTGGCTCCGGGATACGTGCTGACGCCGATGCAGCGGGCGGAATATTCCGACGCGATGCTGGAGGAAGTGAACCGGAAGATTCCGTTGGGACGGCACGCCACGCCGGAGGAGATTGCCGGGCTGTTTGCGTATCTGGCGTCGGACGATGCGGCGTTCGCCACGGGGCAGGTGTTCACGATGGATGGCGGAGAGACGGCGGGGGGGCTGGCCAGCCGGTGAGGGAGTCGCATCGCGGGAGAATGCGAATGCAAGCTACGGTTTTTCTTGGTGGAGGGCGGATT